>Ga0183095_10499_pt1 | contig 115370 bp, 88 predicted proteins | sample BioMet4_FD_130346 | JGI IMG/M metagenome (GOLD analysis project Ga0183095, IMG submission 130346) | Microbial communities from bioreactor (seeded with sewage sludge) at LBNL, California, USA - Biofuel metagenome 4 (v2) (version 3) | ecosystem: Engineered > Bioreactor > Anaerobic > Unclassified ...
ATTGAGAGGGGTTGTCCCTAGTACGAGAGGACCGGGATGAACGAACCTCTGGTGTACCTGTTGTCGCGCCAGCGGCACCGCAGGGTAGCTATGTTCGGAAAGGATAACCGCTGAAAGCATCTAAGCGCCAAGCCGACTCAAAGATGAGATATCCCCTCCAGCTTTGCTGGACTGAAGGCCGGTCGAAGACTACGACCTCGATAGGATGGAAGTGTAAGTGCAGCAATGCATTCAGCTGACCATTACTAATCGGCCGTGCGGCTTAACCACCTTTTTTTACCGCGTTGCTTTACCGCAACTCGCTAAAAAAAGGATTTTGATCACCAATCAACAAAGTCGCGGTTCCCATGACCCACTTTGCTCTTTCTCACCTCCTTGCTTCAATTTCTTATACCTTTATTCCGGTGCTCATAGCGGGGTTGACACACTCGTTCCCTTCCCGAACACGACCGTTAAGGACCCCAGCGGCGATGGTACTGCAGGTTAGACTGCGGGAGAGTAGCACGGCGCCGGAATTTTTTTACCCCGAAGTCGGGGCGGGATTGGCTTCCCGATGACTTCTTGGCCGGATAGGTTTTCCTATCCGGCCTTTTTTTGTGCCCAATAAAAAGACGAAAACGGGCGGGGCTCGCCAGTTTGATGGCGTGATGCCGGAAAAATTTGCTGCTTTGTACGGGGAACTCCCGGGAAATTCGTTTACTTCTAGACTACGAACTTTTTGTTATTTTCCTTTTTGCGCAGCCAATCGATCAAGAAATGAACGGTTTTTCAGGCCGTACTCCGTATTTTTTCTTCTACTCAAGATGGGATTCCTCAGTCTTTCGTATCTTTCCGGTTGTTCTTATTCTGAAAAATATCGGGTTAAAATTCGATTTATAAAAATTTTCCGATTATATTATTGCTATCGATAACATTGGGAGGATGGTCATGGACGGATTACGCAGTTGGATGAAGATGGGCTGTCAACGGTTGGCCGTGGGATTTTTATTGCTGAATTCACTCGTGGCGATAGCGGGTGCCGGAGGAACCATCACAGTCGGCGGCGATGCTTCGCTGGAGGTTGTTCCGGACCGGGCAATGCTGACTTTGGGGGTGGAAAATAAAGACGCCAAATTCGAAGTGGCCAAAGCCACCAATGATGCGGCAATGGCAAAAGTGATGACGGCTTTACGTAAATGTGTGGAGAGTAAAAATCTTCATACCGGTGAATTTTCGTTGCGTCCGCTGCTTTATGGCAACAACGAAAACTTTTATTATGCCAGAAATTCGGTTCGGGTGACGCTGGATGATGTGGCATCGCTGGAAAAAGTGGTGAATGCCGCCGTCCAGGCGGGGGCCAATCAAGTTCTGGATGTCAGTTTTGAAACGGCCGATCTGACCAAATACCGCAATCAGGCATTGGTCAAGTCATTGGAAAATGCGAAAGCCAAGGCGGAAATCATGGCAACGGCTCTTGGCCGCAAACTCGGCAGTCCGGTGAAGATTGATGAAAACCGCAATGTCGGCAATCATCAAGTTTATTATCTTGGTGGGGGCGACGGGTTTATGAATCGCGCAAATGCCGCTGCCGGCAATGGCTCCACGGTAGCGCCCGGAAAGATTGCGATTCCGGCTTCCGTGGTGGTGACGTTCGAATTGAAAGATTAAGCGTCGAACCGGTCGGTTGTCAGCACCGGAACCCGGTGTGATTGACAACCGATCACGGTTGACGGATTTTATTATTTGAGGGTGATACCGGCAATCGATCCGAAGTCGCGGGAAATGGCGACTCGGCCGGACCGGGCAATTTCGATGATTTCGAATTTGCCGATCAGGGAAATGAAGTTTTCGATGCGGTCGGCGTCGCCCTGCATTTCGATGCCCAGTTCGCGGCCGTTGACGATCACAATGCTGCCGTGAAACAGTTCGACCAACTGGATGACTTCGGCGCGTTCGGCGTGAGTTTCGGCTTTGACTTTGACCAAAACCAGTTCGCGTTCGATGAAGTTGCTGCCGGTCAGATCGGTGACGCTCATCACTTCAACCAGTTTTTTCAACTGTTTGCTGATCTGTTCGAGAATGGCGTCATCGCCTTCGGTGACGACGGTCATCTTGGAGACGTCGGCATCGTGAGTGGCGTTGACCGTCAGCGAGCAGATATTGTAGCCGCGACCGCTGAACAGTCCGGCCACGCGAGCCAACACGCCGAACTTGTTTTCCACCAGAACCGAGAGCGTATGTTTACGGATACTCATGAAACTCACCTCCGTTGCGTTATTCCGAGCTTGTCATGAAAAGGTAATGTGCCTCGTCCCGGCGTTTTTTTCAAATCGGTTTCGGAGTCCGGGCAAATAAAAAAGAGGAGCGGCGGTCGTGGGGTAGAACGGCCGCCGCTCCGGGAGAGAGTGGATAATCGGTAAGCTCGGTAGGTCCTTTCTGGGGTTACGAGGCTCTGCACACCTCAATTTTTCTTACTCGGGCGGATTCCGCTTTCGGCAGGGACATTTCCAGGACGCCGTCTTTCAGCGTGGCCTTGATCTGTGCCCGGTCGATTTCGTCGGACAACTGGAACGACCGTTCGTATTTGACCGTCGCGCCGTGGTGGGTCAGGCTCGTCGGAGCGGCGATCTGCAATAATTGGTCGTTGAGCTGCACATCGAGGTCTTCTTCGCCGGCGCCGGGCATATCGATCAGAATCAGCCAGCCCTGCGGCTGTTCGATCACATCGGCCGCCGGGGTAAACGTCAGATATTTGGCGGTTTTATCTTGCGGATTGTTATTCATAATAAAGTTCTCCTTTTTGGGACAAGTTAAGCGTTGATGGCGATCCGGGTCGGCGCCGGAATTTCCGCTTTGGGCAGCGTAATTTCCAGCATGCCGTTCTTGTAGACGGCCCGGGCGGCGTCACTGCGGACATGGGCGCCGAGTTTCAGGGTTTCTTCATAGTGCCCGAAGCTGCGTTCGCGCCGCAGGTAATTCATTTCCGGTTTGGCTTCCGATTCCGGACGTTCCGCTTTGATGGTGATGAAATCGTTGACGATTTCCACCGCGATATTTTTTTCATCGCAGCCCGGCAGACAGGCGCTTACTTTGACGTCTTTTTCGCCGTTTTCCACCTTGACCCGCGGGTAACTGTGCTGTTGCCAGAAATCGTCGAGTTCCGCGAACGAATTCAGAAAATCATTCTGCAACGTTGCCAGATTGCGCCACGGCATCAGGTCCAGACCATTGTTGACTCTTGCTAACATTTTTGGTTCCTCCAGCTTTTTCAGGGGTTCATGTTTCTTCTTTTTGACTTCTGGCATCACCATAATGCAACGGCCGTGCCATATCTTGATGGATGTTTTTAATTTTGTTTGTAATCAATTACTTATAAAAATCTACAGGCATTTCTAAAACTTTATATGAGACAAGATGATTCGTTGTTTGAGATGTTCTTGTGTGACAATATGTCTCTTTCTTGGAACATTTCATACTGCCGTAGAAAAAGTCATTCGACGGGCTATAATATTTAAGGATGTTAAAAAAATATGCGGAGCGTTTATTATGCCGATTTTCCTGGGGCTGGACAGCAGTACGCAAAGTTTGAAAGCGGAATTGATCGATACCGAGCACGGCATCCTGGCTGCTTCCGCCGCCGTGAATTTCGGACGGGACTTGCCGGAATATCGGTGTCCGGAAGGGTATCTGCAACATTCCGATCCTCTGGTGCGTCACAGCGATCCGCTGCTCTGGGCGGCGGCATTGGATCTGGTATTGCAAAGATTGCAACAGTCCGGCGCTCCGCTGGACCGGGTGGCCGGCATCGGCGGTTCCGGTCAACAGCACGGGTCGGTTTACCTCAACGACCAATGGCAGAAAATTTTGTCCGTCTTGAATCCGGCGTCCGCGCTGGCACCGCAAATCGCTCCGGCGCTGGCCCGCAAAACCGCGCCGATCTGGATGGATCGCGCCACTGCCCGGCAATGCGCCGAACTGAATGCCCGTTTCGGAACTCGGCTGCAGCAGGACACCGGTTCGCCAGCCGTCGAACGTTTTACCGGACCGCAGATCCGCAAGTTTGCCCAGGACGATCCGGCAGGCTACCGGAAAACCGCAACGATCCATCTGGTCAGCTCGTTTATGGCGTCGCTGTTGTGCGGTGCCGACGCTCCGATCGACTACGGCGACGGGGCGGGGATGAATCTGCTCAATCTGAAAACGCTGGACTGGGACCGTGAGATCGTCGAGTTTACGGCGTCCGGGTTGCTGCATAAACTGCCGCGTCTGGCCTTGGCGACTGCTGTTGCGGGGAAACTTCATCCGTATTTTGCCAAATACGGGTTGAAGGCCGGAACGCCGGTGGCGGTGTGGTCGGGCGACAACCCGTGCAGTTTGATCGGCACCGGCGCCTGGCAGGCGGGGACCGCCGTCATCAGCCTGGGCACCAGCGATACGTTTTTTGCCGCGATGCGCCAGCCGGTGACGGACCCGCAGGGTTACGGTCATGTGTTCGGCAATCCGGCCGGCGGATTCATGTGTCTGATCTGTTTTACCAACGGGTCGCTGGCGCGCGAACAGGTCAAAAATGACTGCGGCGTCGACTGGCAATATTTCAATTCCGGTTTTGTGCCGGAAGCTCCGGCGGGCAATCGCGGCAATCTAATGTTGCCGTGGTTTATGGCGGAGAGTGTGCCGCTGGTCTTGCAGCCGGGGGCGCATTATCGGGGAGAACAGAGTTTTATCGACGGTACGGCTCCGGTCGCGGTGAAAGTCCGGGCCATACTAGAAGGACAGGCTTTGGCGATGCGGCTGCATTCGGGATGGATCGGCGAACCGTTTTCCCGTATTCGGGTTACCGGCGGGGCATCGCAATGTACGGCGTTCGTGCAGATTCTGGCCGATGTGTTTCAGACGCCGGTGGAACGGCTGGCCTCGACCGGCGCCGCCGGAATCGGCGCGGCCATGCTGGCGGCCCACGCCGTCGGCGGGGTGAGTTTCGAACAACTGACGGCGCAATTTGCCGCCCCGGTCGAAACCATTCGGCCCCAACCGCAACATGCCGCCGTGTACGACTCTATGCTGGAAGCCTATCGTCGGTTTGAAGCGGAAACGCGGTCCGGTCAAGGTTGAGGCCGGGCGAGACTTTTCCGGGCGGCGGCAACCAGCGTAAACAGCAACAGTCCGGCGCCCATCGCCAGCCAAAGGGTTTGGTAACTGTCGGTATGCAGCAGCCAGCCGCCGAAGGCGCTGCCCAGACCGCCGCCGCCGAACAGTCCCACGCCGATCAGTGCCGAGGGCAGCCCTTTGTTGTCGGCGGCCACGTCGAACGCCAGCGTGGCCAGGGTTGACTGGATGAAAATATAGCCGAATCCCAATAGAATCGTGGCCGTCCAGACCAGCCGCCAGTCCGGCGACATGTAAAGAAACAGCGCGGCAATTACCGCCAGCAGTCCGCCGATGGTTATAATCGTCCGCGCCGACAGCCGATGGGCCAGTCGTCCCACCACGGCACCGGCGGTCAGACAGGCCAGCCCGAAAAACATAAGCACCAGTCCGACTTCCAGATAGTTCAGATGTCCGGCGATATGGAGAAAAACGCCGAGATAACTGTAGATGCCGATCAAGAGAAAACCGGCCGCCAGCGCCAACGGAAAAATGACTCGTCCCAGCGGGGTCCGGCAGACGGTAAGCGTTTCGGCCAGAAAACTGCGGCGGGCACCGGAACCCGGAGCCGGATTTCCGGACGGCAACGTTTGCAACAGCCAGAGCATCAGCGTCGCCCCGGCGGCCAGAACGGCAAACGTCACCCGCCAATTGGCGTACTGGGAAATCAATCCGCCCAGTCCGACGCTTATTCCCTGGCCGAGAAACACCATGCCCATGAAATGTCCGACGTAACGCTGACGTTGTTCCGGGGGGAGCGAGTCGCCGATCAGCGCCAGAGACACCGCGATGATGCCGGCGGCGAAAAAGCCGGTCAGAAAACGCCAGCCGCAGAGAATCGGCAGCGTCGGCGACAGCGCACATCCCAACGTGCCCAGCGCCAGTCCGACCACGATCCACCGCAACACCAGCCGTTTGCCCCAGCGGTCGGCCAGAAAACCGTAGACCGGCTGCATCAGCCCGTAAGGAATCATATACGCGGTGATGATAACGCCGGCCTGAACCGCCGTGACGGCAAACGAGCCGGCAATGGCGGGCAGCACCGGGGCGACGATCCAGTTGTCGGCGGCCGATAACAGTCCGGCCAGCCCCAGCGTAAGAACCAGCCGGCGCGGCGACTGCTTGGTCCGGTCCGGTAAAGTTAGTTGCGACATGATACCGCTCCTTTCCGCGTTGTTCCAACCGGTGACGACGCGAAAAATGCTGAAGAAAAAGATGAATTTAAAATATCATGCCGAAAGAGTAAACGCCAGTCGGAATCAAGCGGCGGGACGGCGGCGGCGGAGCCGCCACAGTCTTTCCCGCAGCGCGCAGAACGCCATAAAGGCGATGACCAGTACCAGATTGACGGCAAACGCCCACCGGCCCAGCGGCACGAGGGCGCAGAAACCGTAAATCGCCATCGCCAGGACAAAATAAAACGTCAGCCGTCCGACGGCGTAATGAATGCGGAAATGACGCTGTCCCCAGAGGTAGGAGATCACCATCATGACGGCGTAACAGATCAGGGTGGCCCAGGCCGAAGCCATATATCCCATCGTCGGAATCAGCGCGTAGTTGATGACGATGGTAATGGCGGCGCCGATGGCGGTGATGGCGGCGCCGTAGATGGTTTTGTTTTCCAGTTTGTACCAGATCGAGAGGTTGGAGATGATGCCGAAGAACAGATAGGAAATCAGAATGATCGGCACGATCCGGAGGCCGCTCCAGAAATGCGCGCCGATAAAGTATTTGACGACGTCGAGGAACAGCATCACGCCGAGAAAAATACACAGTCCGCAGAGAACGAAATATTTCATGACTTCGGCAAACAGATCTTTGGCGTGGCGGTCTTTGGCATTGGTAAAATAGAACGGCTCGGCGGCATAGCGGAACATCTGGACGAAAATCAGCATCAGTACCGCTACTTTGTAGCTGGCGGCATACACGCCCACCTGCGCCAGCGGCGCCTGACTGGCGGGGAGCAGATACTTGAGCATGATTTTGTCGGCGTTTTCATTGATGGCGCCGCCGAGGCCGACGATAATCAGCGGCAGCGCGTAGACCAGCATCCGGCCCAGCAGTTTGCCGTCGAATTGCGGCCGGTCGGCGAACATTTCCGGCAGCAGCAGCACCAGCTGCAGCAGACTTCCGGCCAGATTGGCCAGAAAGGCATAGCCCACGCCGATCTGCGGCGAATAGACCCACAATACCGGACAGTTCGGATAATGCCGCTGGAGCCACGGACAGAACCCCAGAAAGAATAGGACAATGCCGATGGTCACGACGATGTTGGCAATCCGGATCAGGGCGAATTTCAGCGCTTTGTTTTCATAGCGCAATTTGGCGAAACTGACCGCCGTAATCGCATCCAGCGCAATAATCAGCGTAATGTAAAACAGGTAGTCGCGGTGATCGCCGTAGTGCACCAGATTGCTGATCGGGGTGAGAAACAGCAGCATGCCCGCCACGAAAACGGAGGTGGAAACAAACAGCGAGGTCATGGCGGTTCCGTAAACCCGTTTGGGGTCCTGTTCGCTCTGCGAAAAACGGAAAAACGCGGTTTCCATTCCGTACGTCAGCAGCACCAGCAGAATGGCGGTATACGAATAAAGTTCGGAAAAAACGCCGTAATCGCGCTGCTCCAGCACCCGGGTGTAGAAGGGCGTCAACAACAAATAGTTGAGGAGTCTTGGAATGACCGTGCCGAGACCGTAAATCGTGGTCTGTCCGGCCAATTGTCTAAGTTTTCTCATGCTTGCCGACCACTTAAAGCTTTCCGGCGCGCCGCAGTCTGCGGCGACGCAAATGCCACGCTAGCAGCAGCCAGACCACCGCCACCAGCACTACCGCTCCGATCAGATACCCGGCCTGACTCCAGCCGGTTTTCCGGGAAATGCTGGCGCCGACCATGGCCAGCGGAATTGCTTCCGGCAACAGGCCGATCAGCGATCCCAGCAGAAAATCCCGTTGCCGAATCCGGAACAGGCCCAACATCAAATTCACAATCAGTCCGTGCAGCGGAATCTGCCGGGCCAGAATCACCGCCGGAATGCCGCCGCGCCGCAGCAGTCCGGAAAACCGGTTGACTTGCGGCAACGCCTGCAAATACTGTCGATATCCGCCCCAGCGCACGAACATGAACACCAGATAGTAGGCGATCAACGTGCCCAGCTGACTCCAGATCAAGCCGCCCCAGAAGCCGAAGACCAGTCCGCCCAGCGCGCACAGCGCCAGTCGGGGTACGCCCACCGTCACCAATACCGTGGTGGCGGCGGTAAACACCACCGGCGCCCACAGTCCCAGACTTTGCAGCCAGACCGGCAGCCGTTCGCGGAACAGTTCGAACCACCGGCGGCACGGCGACAGATAGACCAACACCAGAATCGCGCCCAGAACCAGCGCGGGAATCAACGTTTTTTTGAAAGTTCCGGCCAGCGACGACTCCACCGCTTCCGGTACGGATTCGGTTTCCAGCCGGGCCAATTCTTCGTCTTCCGGCAGCGGCGCTTCCAGTTCGTCGTTGTCGGTCGGCGGTATGGGATCAGAGCTGGCCGTCAAGACGATCCCCCCGGAGACAGCGGGCGTGGTACCAGCGCATGGCGAAACAGTCGCGAATGCCGCGCCAGAGCCGGTTGCCGACGCCGTATTTCGAATAGCCGCGGGTGCGGCGGCGGTCGTTGACTAGAATTTCCACCGCTTTGTAGCCCTGAAAACGCAGAATCGACGGTAAAAAGCGGTGCATGCCGTTGAACGCCGGCACTTCCTGCAACGCGGAACGGCGCAGGACCCGGAACGTGCAACCGGCATCGACGATCCGGTCGCCGGTGATCAGATTGCGGAAGGCGTTGGCGGTCCGCGAAGAAATGCGTTTGACGATGGTGTCCCGACGCTTGCGCCGGACACCGCACACGGCGGCGATTTCGGGCGTCAGCATTTCCAGCATTGCCGGAATGTCGGCGGGATCGTTCTGCTGGTCGGCGTCCATGGTGATGACGATGTCGCCGCGGGCGGCGCGGAAGCCGGTGGCTTCCCCGGCGCTTTCCCCGGAATTGATCTTGTGGGTCACGATGCGCAGCCACGGACGGGTCAGTTGCAGGTTTTGCAGCACTTTCAGGCTGTTGTCGGTGCTGGCGTCGTTGACGCAAATCACTTCGAACAGCCGCGAGCGGCTTTCCAGCACCGGGGCCAGTTCGTCCAGCAGCGGCGGCAGATTTTCTTCTTCGTTGAAAACCGGGATTACCACGGAAATTTCCGGTACGGTCGGATGGTCCATATGACGCTCGGCTCCGGTTGACGATTAACGTTGATAAAAGGCCCGGATGCGGTCGCAGACGTAGTCGACTTCGTCCTTTTCCAGTACCGGCGACATCGGCAGCGACAGCATATGTTCACAGGCGAATTCCGCCTGCGGAAACGCTCCGGCCCCCTGCTTCAGATACGCGTAAGCCGGCTGCACGTTCAGCGAGTGCGGATAGTGAACGCCGGTGCCGATGCCGTTTTCCTTGAGATCGGCGATCAGCGCTTCGCGGTCGGGTACGGTAATCACGTAGACGTGATAAATGTGTTCGCCGCCGGCTTTGACGCGCGGCAGAATTTTGATGGCGGCAATGTCCTTCAGCCCTTCCTGATACCAGGCCGCCACCTGACGCCGCGCCGCGTTCCAGCGGTCGAGATGCGGCAGGCAGACGCGCAGCAGCGCCGCCTGGATGGTGTCGAGACGGCTGTTGGTGCCCTGAATCTGATGAAAATATTTCTGAATGCGGCCGTGATTGCTGTACATCCGGGCGAATTTCATGGCTTCGGGATCGCGAATGGTCAACGCGCCGCCGTCGCCGAAGCCGCCGAGGTTTTTCGACGGGAAAAAGCTGAACACCGCGGCGTCGCCGATGGTGCCGACCTTCCGGCCTTTCCAGACCGCGCCCTGCGCCTGCGCACAATCTTCCAATACTTTCAGATGATGTTTTTCGGCAATCGCCATGACCGCGTCCATATCGACCGGTTCCCCGTACAGATGGACCGGCATCAAAACCTTGGTTTTCGGCGTGATCAATTTTTCGATCTGCTTGACGTCGATCACATAGCCGCCGGCTTCCACATCGCAGAAAACGATGTTGCCGCCGGCCAGCGTGACGGCTTCGGCGGTGGGGATGGCGGTATTTACCGTGGTGATGACTTCGTCGCCGGGTCCGACGCCGAGCGCTTTTAAGGTCGTGGTCAGCCCGCTGGTGGCACAGGCCACGCCGCAGATTTCCGGCACGCCCAGCCAGGCGGCCATTTCTTTTTCAAACAGTTTGACTTCTTCTCCGCCGATGTAGTTGCCGTCGTCAATGACTTTGGCGGCGGCGGCCTTGAGCTGGTCGATAATCGGGGCGTGCTGTTTTTGCAGATCGACAAATTTTACGGTTTTCACGTTCTGACCGCTTCTATTTTAGCTTGAGGGTTGATAATCGGTAAATAATCAAACCAGGTAATCTACACTTTGACCGTCGATATGCAAGTTTTCGGCGGGGATTCCGGTCGCTTCGCGGGGGAGCGTTGTTTTGAGAAAACCTCTATGGGAGGTGAAATGGTTTTTCCCATTCGGGAGATGAAAAAGCTCGATGGCGATAAAATCAAGGGCAGGGGAAGTCCGGATGCGGTTTCAAGGCATCCCGGATACTTCCCCGCAGTTCGTTCCCGAAGGCTGCGGCCTATTCGGTTTTCGCGGCCCGGTTCAGCGCCGCGAACAGCGCTCTCACCGCCGCCTGATCGATGTTCGAATGCCGTCCGGCGCCGTAGAAAATCCGGCCGTCGCTTTGACGGACAATCCCGATATAGGCCATGGCGTGCGCTTCGGCATCGCGTCCCAGCGTCTGTTCGGAAAAGTCTTCCAAGTCGAAGTCCAGACCGCCGTCCACGCTTTTCACGCCGTGGACCGCGGCCGAGATCGGCCCGTTGCCGTGGCCGACGATTTCGTTTTCGGTGCCCTTGAACTTGAACCGCAACCGCACGAAAATCTGGTCGGGATATTCCGATTCCAGCCGTTTCATGCTGATGAATTCATAGTCGCCGGGGACGTCGACAAACGTGCCGATGAAATATTCATAGAGGTCGCGCGAATTGATTTCGCCGCCCCGGGCGTCGGCGAGCTTCTGCACTTCGGCGCCGATCTCCGCATGCATCCGGCGCGGCGGACAGATATCGAACTCGTGCTCCAGCACGAAGACGATCCCGCCCTTGCCGGACTGGCTGTTGATCCGAATCAGTTTTTCATACGACCGGCCGACATCGGCCGGATCGATATGGAGATACGGCACCTTCCAGCCCTGCTTGAAGAATTTCGCCGATTCTTCCCGCTCGTCCAGTCCTTTCCGGATGGCATCCTGATGCGAGCCGGAAAACGCGGTAAAGACCAGTTGTCCGGCATAGGGATGCCGGGGATGAACGTCGATTCCGGACGCCTGTTCGACCACATCCACGATTTTGTTCATATCGGAGAAATCGAGTTTGCAGTCGAGGCCCCAGGAGTGGAGATTCAGCGCCAACGTCGAAATATCGAGATTGCCGGTCCGTTCGCCGTGACCGAAAATCGTGCCTTCGACGCGTTCCGCTCCGGCCTGAAGCGCCATTTCCGACGCCGCCACCGCGCAGCCCTGATCGTTATGGGCGTGAATGCTGATCGTGGTTTCGTCCAGATACGGATAATGTGCGCGGAAATACTCGATCATGTCGGCATATTGGAACGGCGGACGCCGTTCCACCGTAGCCGGAAGATTGAGAATGAAGTCCGTCTTTTTCGACGGGCCCCAGGTTTCCTTGATCCGCTTGCAGAGGTCGACGACATAGTCGAGATCGCTGTCGGTAAATTCTTCCGGCGAAAATTCATAGGCCACGCGATCCCGCAAGCCGGCTTTTTCCAAAGCGGCCATCACCATTTTCGTACCGTCGATCGCCATTGCCGCCACTTCTTCGCGGTTTTTTCCAAAGACGAACCGGCCGTGGAGGTCGGACGTCGCCAGATAGAGATGGAGAATGGCCGATTTAACGCCGGCGAGCGATTCCACGGTCCGGTCGATCAAATGCTGCCGGGCCTGGGTCAAAACGGAAATCCGCACGTCGTCGGGAACGAGTTTTCCTTCAATGAGCTTGCGCACGAAGTCGAAATCGTCCTGAGAGGCGGAGGGAAAGCCTACTTCGATTTCTTTGAAGCCGATACGCAGCAACATATTGAAGTAATCAAGTTTTTTCACCGGGTTCATCGGAACCGGCAGCGCCTGATTGCCGTCGCGCAGGTCGACGGACATCCAAATAGGCGCCTGGGTTATTACTCGGTCCGGCCATTGCCGGTTCCTGATCGCAATTGCTTCAGGATACTTGTACTTCGGATACGTTTTCATGTTTGCCTCAATGAGTTTGGCTCCGCCCCATCTTTTCGGACGGAGTCGCTGTTATATTTTCTTCCGCTTCTTTCCCTCAAGAACCGGAAAAGATGGTAATATAATCTCTTTTTCTGTTAAACTCTAGTATGCGCCGGAGTTTTTTCCGGATTTTGCCGCCGGATGCGGACAGGAGAAAATAAGGAAAAAACGACCGGGCGCAGAATTATTTCCGCAGTCGATTTTCCAGCAGATGACACAGTCGGATCGCCGCGCAGGCCGCGCCGAAACCGTTATCGATATTGACCACCGTCAGCCCGGACGCACAACTGCTGAGCATTCCGGCCAACGCCGCAAAACCGCCCGCGGAGACGCCGTAGCCCACGCTGGTCGGCACCGCAATCACCGGACAGGCCACCAAGCCGCCGATCACGCTCGGCAAAGCGCCTTCCATCCCGGCGATGGCAATAATCACATCGGCCCGGCGCAAATCTTCGACCCGGTCCAATAAACGCTGAATTCCGGCCACGCCCACATCGCATAGCAATTCGGTCTGCAACCCGGCGGCGGCGGCGGTATGTTCCGCCTCCAACGCCACCCGCAAATCCGACGTGCCCGCCGTTACGATCAAGACCCGGAAATTTTTCGGCGGAATGGCTTCGTGCGAACGATGCAGCACGCCGGAAACCGCGCAGTATTCCAAGTCGGGATGAACTCTCAATACCTGCTCGGCTTTTTCGGCACTGACCCGGGTACAGAGCAACGGCACGCCGTGGGTCTTCAATTCGGCCAGGATGGCTTCGAGCTGGACGGCGCTTTTATCGGCGCCATAGACGAATTCCGGAAAACCGCAGCGGGCCGTCCGGTCGTGATCGAGGCGGGCAAACGGCGTCGCTCCGGCCGTCGGCCGGGACGAAGTTTTTCCGTTTTTCCGCGATGTTTTCACTTGCTCATCCTGTTATAAATCGCCACGATGGGACATCCATTATAACCCCACATTCCATTAATTGCCAACCGGTTTTGGCAAAAACGCCGGGCGGGAGTTCCGCATCGTGGGCAGCGACGGGAGTCTCACAACGTTTTTGAAACAGCGCCCTTTTTCTTCCCCGGAAACTCATTGGTTGCCGTTCGCGTCCCGCCACGACGCCGGGTCGAGACGGTAAAAATTTACCAGGCAGTTGTAGAGCTCGGCGTGAAACCGGCGAAGTTCTTCCGGCATGGTGAAAAATGCTTCGGTGGCTACCGCGAAAAATTCCATCGGACTGACTACCCCATACTCATCGATCACGTCATCGATGCCGTCGTCGACTTCATGCCGCAAGTGTTCGAATTCGCGGCGAACCGCCCGGGCGAACCGCTCCGCCTGGTCCGTCGACGCAAACACCGCCGCTCCTTCGGAAAAGCCCTTGTGCTGGTCGATCTGATGGGCAAACTCGTGAATCACCACATTCTGCCGACTGCGCGGACGGCGGCTGTCGTGAAGGACCTGATCCCAGGCCAGCGCCACCGCGCCGTGCTGCCACGACTCGCCCAAATGCACATCCATGCCGTCCTCGTAGACGCCGCTGTTTTCCCGCCAGCGACCGTTGACCAGAAACGCCCCCGGATAAATCAGCACGGACCGCAGCGTGGGATAGTATTCCTGCGGTTTGTTGAGCAACAGCAGACACGCCAGCGCGGCGATCACCAGTTTAACCTGAAGCGTCACTTCGAACCCGGCGCAGCCTTCGAATTCCTTTTCCTGAAGAAAAACTTGAATATGCCCCTGCAATTCGCGCTGCAAGTCCGGCGGAAGCACTCGGTACAGCGCCACATCCTGCTCCAGAATGGTTGTCCATTCCGGGGAAAACGGCGTTTGAAACCACTGCCGCCGCCGCTGTTGTTTCCAGCGGAAATAGGCCATCGGCACCGCCGCCGCCAGCAACAGCGCTACGACAATTATCCCAATCAGAATCGCTAAAAGCATCGTTTTTCTTTCATTGACTTCGTGTCGCATCACACTTGTTTTGGTAATAAAAGATTTTGCCTGACGGCGAGCAGCGTTTTGCCGCTGCACCGCGCCCGGGGCGCTCCCGGCTGCGAATAAGAAAAATTTTCAAATTTTTGAGGGTTTTCCTCCGGAAACTCGTCCTGAACTTTCCCCTTATGAAAAATCGAGCCAGGCGGCGGCTTTTTCCGCCGGTTTGCCCCGGATGCCGATTCCGGTCAGATCGGGCAGCCGATGAATTTTCCGCAGTTCGACGATCCGGTCCACGTACGTCGGTCCCAAGCCCGGCACCCGCAGCAAATCCGCTTTCGTCGCCTGGTTGATCCGCACCGGAAAGAATTCCGGATGACGGATGGCCCAAACTTCCTTGGGGTCGCGGGACAAGTCGAAATTGCCGTCCGACTGAAACAACAACTCGCCGGGCTGAAAACCGTAGCGCCGCAGCAGAAAATCCGCCTGATAAAGCCGGTGCTCGCGGGTCAGTCGGTCGTCGGCCGACAGCGTAAAGTTGTTTTCGCCGGGAATGTTGCGTTCGCCCAACCCCGGCTGGTAGGCGGAAAAGTAAATGCGTTCGAACTTCAACCGGTGATAAATGCCGTCCATGTACCGGACAATCTCGCGGTCGGTTTCGTCGGACGCGCCAACGATGAACTGCGTGGTGCATTTGACTCCGGCGTGAGGCTGTCCTTTGGCGGTCTGTTCCGCCATAAACTTCAAGGGCGCGATAATATCGCGTTCATAGTCCTTGGCCTGCGACAGTTTGGCAAAATGGCTGTGGCCGGGGGTTTCGATGTTCAGCGACACCGCCGTGGACAACCGCATGGCCTCCTCGATCGCCGCCGGCGACGCCCCCGGAATGATCTTCAAATGGATGTAGCCGCGAAAATGGTAGCGATAGCGCAGCAGCGACGCGGTGGCGGTCAGCCGGTCCATGGTCTGATCGGGGGTGCCGATCACGCCGGAACTGAGAAACAGTCCGAACACCCGACGGCTCCGGACGTAATCCATAAACAGCCGGGCGGTTTCGTCGGGCGTCAGCGTACAGCGTCGGGCGTTGGCGTTGCTGCGGAGCGGACAATAGCGGCAGTCGTTGCTACAGGCGTTGGACAGCAGCGTTTTGAGCATGATCCCGTAGCCGCCGCGGCTGAGCGGCACCGGATAGAGCCATCTGCCGTCCAGTCCGCGCCGCCGATGCTCGTTCTTGGTGGTCGCGCAGGCGCAGGCCAGATCGTACTGCGAATCTTCGGAAAGAATGTCCAGTTTTTGCCGCGTGTCCATAAACGTCCCTTGTCACTCTGTCATTCCTTATATTATGATTGCGGAACGCGTTTAATCAAGTCTTTTCCGGTCTCGGAAAAGCGGCAAAAAAATGAATCCGATATAGAGTTTTACGATTTCGGTGGTAAGTTTCAGACTGAGCTTTTATGATGATTTCAATCCGGTACTTTTCAGACTTAAAACTTTAATTTTATTTTATTATGAACAATATGATCATTGAAGGCGGACGCCGGTTGCAGGGCGAAGTCACGGTGAGCGGCAATAAAAACGCCGTGTTGCCGATGATCGCCGCCGCGTTGCTGACCGACCGGGAAGTCATTCTCCACAACGTGCCGCATATTCTGGATGTGGAAGTGATGCTGTTGCTGGCCGCCCATCTGGGGGCGGAAGTGAATTTCGTCGGCGACACGTTGAAAATCCGCGCCGCCGAACTGAAAAATACCGATCTGCCCCATGACCTTTGCGCCAAAGTGCGGACCTCGTTGTTATTTGCCGCGCCGCTGCTGGTCCGGTGCGGACGGGTCAGCCTGTGGCCGCCGGGCGGCGATGTGATCGGACGGCGGCGGCTCGACGGTCATTTTTACGGTCTCAAATCGCTGGGCAGCGAGATCGACGTCTCCGAACTGCCGTTCCGGATGACCGCCGCCGGGCGTTTTCACGGCCGCGACCTCTTTCTCGACGAAGCCAGCGTGACCGCCACCGAACAGATTCTGATTGCCGCCGTCACCGCCGACGGGCAGACCATTATCCGCAACGCCGCCGGCGAACCCCATGTTTCCGACCTTGCCGAACTGCTGGTCAAAATGGGCGCGAAAATCTCCGGTCTCGGCAGCAACACGTTGACTATCGACGGCGTCGACCGCCTGTCCGGGGCCGAGCACACCGTCTGCGGCGACCATATCGAGGCGGGAAGTTATCTGGCCATGGCCGCCGCCACCGGCAGCGGCATCACCATCAACGGTATCACGTCGCGTCATTTCTGGATGACCCGCCGGGTGTTCGAGCGTCTCGGCATCGGGTTCGAACTGGAACCGAACCGGATCGTCATTCCCGCCGGACAGCATTTGCAGGTTGCGCCCGATTTCGGCAACGCGATTCCGGTTATTTCCGACGGGCCGTGGCCGCAATATCCATCCGACCTGATGAGTTGCACCATTGTGGCGGCCACCCAGGCGGCGGGCACCGTGTTGTTTTTCGAAAAGATGTTTGAAAGCCGTATCTACTTTGCCGACCGCCTGATTGCCATGGGCGCGAATATCATCGTCTGCGACCCCCATCGGGCGGTCGTCAGCGGTCCCGCCCAATTGCACGGTTCGACGTTGAGCAGTCCGGACATCCGGGCTGGAATGGCGCTGGTGATCGCCGCCATGTGCGCCCGCGGCCGCAGCACGATTATGAATACCGGCATGATCGCCCGCGGCTATGAAAACCTCGCGCAGAAACTCGAAGCGCTCGGCGCCGCCGTCACTCTCAACTGAAAAAAAACGGGAGCCCCTGCTCATGCCGGAAAATGCCGACTCGTTGCTTCCGGTCATTGACGCTTTCTGCCGTCAATTGCGGCGGCGGGGACTGCTGATGTTTCTGGGCGGTTGGCTGACGGCGGCTATCAATTTTGTGGCAGTCTGGGGCGGGACCCGGTTGCTGTTGTTTTACGCCCCCCGCCGTTACTATGCGCCGGACGAACAGTATGCGCAAATCATCGCCTTCGGACTGGCCATCGTCGGTACGATCGCTGCGTTTGTCACGTATTCGGAGTCGAACCACAACGCCTGGCGCGATGAAGAATATCTCAACCGCTATCCGGCGGACGCCTGGGCCATCCGTCAAGGCAATCCCTATACCGCCGACCGGGCAAGGTCTTTCGCCGGTTGTCCGGTCATGTGGTTTCTCTATTGCGCGCCGATGCTGATTTACGGCGGCTGGCATCAGTGGCGGGCCGGCGGACGGCTGGCGGAACGGCGGACGGACGGCGCCGTGGTGTTGCAGATGCTCGATCAGTCCGAACACCGGATTGCGTACGACCAATTTCCGGTTTCCGACATTCACGAGCTGGCGGAACGGCTCGCTGTCATTGACGGCATCATGCAATTGCGGCAGGACCCGCCCGGGTTGGCCATGAGCGATGAACTCCGGCAAAAAATTGCATTCCAACGGAAACGCTAATATTCGATTTTCAGGCCGAACGGCGCCAGCAGATTCAACACTTCCGGCAGCGTAAACACGGCATTTTTCACCTGGTTGGAATTGAGGTCGATAAAATAATTTCTGGCATTGGTGAAATCGGCCTCGGTCAAATCGGCATGATGAAATTTACTGCCCTGCAAATCGCTCTCGACAAAACTTGCTTTCCGCAATTCGACATTGATGAAATCCGACTCGCGAACCGTCGACCCCGCAAACCGGCAACGATTCATTCGCAGCCCGCTGAAATTACACAATTGAATCCGACATTGCCGGAATTCCCAGTAGAGCAGCAACGGACTGATCTTGGCCCATGCCAAGCCCATGATCTTGCAATTCTGAAAAATTACATTCTGCCACCGGCTGCCGTCGATTTCGATGTTCGACAGATTGCAACCGTCAAAAGTACAGTCGGCAAATGTCGTTCGCACCAACCGGCCATTACTGAAGTCGCAAGCCCGAAATACGCAACCGGAAAAGTTCCGGTCCGTCAGATTTGCATCCGGCTGGCTGGCGCCGGTAAACGTCCGATCTTCACAAACCGCCTCTTGTTTACTCTGCTTCATCTTCTGCTCGGCGCTCCGGCGCTCACGTCTTTTTCAGCTTACGAACGCCGGTTTCGATGTCCGGTTTCAGCAATTCCAGCTGCTTGGAGAAACTCTGGCAGCCGGGAAAGCCCAGCATTCGCAACCGCAACCAGCTCAAATGGGCATCCGGCGGTCGGTTGGCTCCTTGGGCCGCCGGTTTAACTCCATACGGCTGGAGATGGTCGTGCGGCAAATTCAGCAACGACGCCAGCGTCCGGCACATCCGGTATTTGGTCGTTTTTTCTTCCGCCGAACAATGAAAAATCCCGGACGCCCGGTTCGACAGCAGCAATTCCACCGCCGCCGCCACATTCCCGGTCCAGGTCGGATAGCGCACGTGATAATCGTCCACCTGTTGCGGATGGCGGTCGAACAGCGGCCGCAGACTCCCAATAATCACTCCGGACTGCATGATGCCGGCCGCCAGACCGTAGAGAATCGGAATCCGCAGCACGGCAAACTGCGACGATGCCGCCAATACCGCCAACTCGCCCTGCCACTTGGTCTGGCCGTAATAATTCAGCGGCGCGGGGACGGCCTGTTCGTCGTAAGGCGGCTGATTGCCGGAAAACACATAATCGGTGGAAATATAGATCATATAGGCGCGCCGCCGGGCTGCCTCGTTGGCCAGAAACGCCGTGGCCGCCACGTTGAGCATCAATGCCGCCGCTTGGTCCTTCTCGCATTTGTCCGGTTCCTTGACCGCGGCGGTGTGAATCAGCACGCTCCAGTCGGCGTCGACGATCTTCTGCCAGTCTTCCGGCCGGGACAAGTCGGCCGACAGGAAGTTCTCCGCCGTGCCGCGCCGTTGCCGGAGCAGACTTTTGAGTTCCAGAAATTCGCGGTCGGCATCCAGCCGGCGGCACACTTCCGCGCCCAGCATCCCGGACGCACCCGTCACCAGCAATTTCATAATTCGTCCCATATCCTTGCTAAAGTTGTTTCAACTGCATTTTGAATTCCGCCAACGGCCGCTGACAAGCGGACAAAAACGGGTTGCGGCGTTTTTCCACACCCAGCGTCGCCCATGGCTCCTGTCCATAGTTGTGACCGGAATAGACGATATTGGTATCCGCCAGCGGCCAGAGCACTTCGCGCATGGTCCGGTACATCACTTCCGCCACGCAATACCCGCAACAGTCGATGAACAGCGTGTCGCCGGTGAAGATCGCGGAATCGTCGCTCAACCGGTAAATCATGCCGTCACGGGAATGCCCCGGGGCATAGCGGCTTTCGAGCCAGCCGTTGCCGAACGGCAACCGTTCCCGATCGTTCAACTTCCGGTCGGGCGCAAACGTGCATTCCGGATGCGCCAGCACCGGCGCGGCAAAAAACTTCCGGACTTCCGCCACCCCGGACGTATGGTCGTGATGACCGTGCGTCAATAGAATGTACTGCGGCCGCAACGGTTTAAGCGGTTCCAGCGCGGCTGCAATTTGGGCGGTATCGCCGCAAGGGTCCACCACAACGGCGTCCCCGGTCGCGGGCGCATACGCCACATAGGAAAAATTGTCGTCGAACCCGCCGACGGCCAACTGAAAAACGGTAAATTCGCTCATGGCGTCCATCCGAATTGCTTTATTCGGCATAATAGCCCGTTATTCGGCAAAGGTCAATCGCGGCAATAAAAAACCCGGCGGGAAAACTCCCGCCGGGTCGATGACGAAGCACGATCGAATCGGAAACTTAGAGCTTGCCGTACAGCGGCCCGAAGTTCTTGCAGGCGCGATAATCGGCGCCTTCCGCGTCCATGCCGAACGCATTCCAGGTACTCGGACGGAAGATGTCTTCATCCGCCACGTTGTGCAGGCAGACCGGAATGCGGAGCATCGACGCCATGGTGATCAGGTCGGCGCCGATATGGCCGTAGCTGAACGCGCCGTGGTTGGCGCCCCAGTTGTTCATTACGCTGTAGACGTCGCGGAACGCGCCCTTGCCGGTCAGACGCGGCACGAACCAGGTGGTCGGCCAGGTCGGATCGGTGCGCAGTTCCAGCGTCCGATGGACCTTTTCCGGCAGTTCGACCGAATAACCTTCGGCCAATTGCAGCACCGGGCCCAGACCGTCGACGATATTCATGCGGGACATCGTCATCGGCATCCCGCCGCGGGAGCCGCGGAGGAACCGGGCCGAGCGGCCGCCGCCGCGGAAGTATTCGGTGATCGCCGAACACCATTCGGTGGCTTCCAGACACTTGGCGGCTTCGGCGGAGGTGACGTTCCAGAACGGTTTCATGGCCGGTTTGCCGTTGAGTTTCTGTTCGCCGGTGGCATCCAGACAGGTCGCCCCGGAGTTGAGCAGATGAATGAAGCCGTCCGCTGCCGGCGTCCCTTTGACGTTGTATCCGGTCGCGGCTTTGACCGCCTGCGGACTCCAGAACGTCCGGACATCGGAGAAGCCCTGCGCGGTGCCGGTCAGCAGGTGGCCGAACAGCATGGCAATGCCGTTCAGACAGTCGTTTTCGGTGGCCATCACAAAAGCTTCGCGGATGCCGTTCCAGTCGAACGACGTATTGAGGATGGTTTCCATGAAGTCGCCGTTCGGCATGTGGTCGGTCCACTGGCGCTGGCCCTGGAAGCCGGCGGCAATGGCGTTGTGGCCCATGGCTTCTTCCTTGAATTTCTTCGGGAAGTTCGGATTGCCGATCATCAGGTCGCGGGCGATCATCGCCATCTTGATGCTGTATTCCCAGACTTCATCCTTGCGTTTGCGGCTGAAGATATTGGCTTTGGCATTGCGTTCGAGGCCTTCCGGACAATACTTTTTGACCCAGGCGGCGGCTTTCTTGAATTCGTCCTGATCGTAAATACCTTCGTTGACGCGGCGAATAATTTCGCTCATGTCGATGGCTTCGCAGCGGAGGCCCAGATATTTTTCCATAAACGGCGGATTGACGATCGATCCGGCGATCCCCATCGCGGTGCCGCCGATCGAGAGATACGATTTGCCGTGCATGTACGCCACTGCGATCCCGGCGTTGACGAAACGCAGAATCTTCGTCGCCACGTCATCCGGAATCTTGGCGTCGTCGGCCGCTTTCACGTCCCGGCCGTAAATGCCGAACGCCGGCAGGCCTTTCTGGCTGTGCGCCGCCAGCACGGAAGCGAGATAAACCGCGCCGGGCCGTTCCGTACCGTTGAAGCCCCAGACGGCTTTCTGAGTAAAGGGGTCCATGTCCATGGTTTCGGCGCCGTAGCACCAGCACGGGGTGACGGTGAGGGTCACGCCGACGCCGGCGCGGGCGAATTTTTCGGCGCAGGCGGCCGCTTCGGCCACACCGCCGATGGTGGTGTCGGCAATCACGCATTCGACCGGCTTGCCGTTGGTGTATTTCAGATTCTTGCTGATCAGAGCGGCGGCGGCTTTGGCCATGCCCATCGTCTGATCTTCCAACGATTCCCGGACGCCGTTCCGCCGGCCGTCGATGGTCGGACGAATGCCGACTTTCGGCAAGGTCCCCTGCAGACGTTCATGCAGCGGCAATACTTTGAAATTACTGGTTTCTGCCATGATTGCAAACTCCTTCATTGCGGTTGCCCACTCGTTCCACGGACACTTCAATTCGCGGGCAGAATATAGAAGAAGAAAAAAGGAAAAGCAATCGTGAAAAATTCCGCGTTACGCGGCCATTTGTCCGTCGGAACGACCAATCGCCCGCGACCTGCGGAAAAGGATGGACTTTATTGACTGTCGATCCGCCGTTTTTTTCTATTTTTTTATGTCGATGGGGCGCTTGTTGCGGAGCGGCGGCAAAGGCGGCGGCAGCAGTTTTTTCACCAGCGCCAGCAATTTTTTCGATTCGTCGATAAACGCTTCCCGTTCCTCCGCCCGTTTCAACAAGGTCTGCCGCCGGGGGTCCGGCATGGCCATCCCCGCGATCAGCCGTTGTTCCGACAACATCTGGTCGTTGGCCTTGCGGATGCATTTAAACAGGATATCCTGCGCCGCTTTCAGGTAGCCCAGCTTGATATTGAGCCGGGCGACCAGTTGCAGCACATGAATGCCGCCGTCGCCGCCGGAAACCATATCGGAATTATAATAATAGGTATCGTAATATTTCAAGGCCAGCATCTGGGCTTCGGCATCCGTGGTGGGAGCGTCCGGCCACAGTTTCTTTAGTTTTTCTTTCCAGTCCCGCAATACTTCGATAATTTGATCGCGTTCCGGCGTCTGGAGGGCATCGCCCAGCAGCCAGCTCAGATGCAGACAATACCGGGCGGCCGGCAAGGCGTCCCGCTGCCCGATCAAGGAAATCTGGTCCAGCAGCAGAATGGCCAGCCAGAACCGCCGGACGGCCGCCAGGCAAGTGCACAAGGCTTCGTTTCCGCCGAGCACTTCCAGCAGCAGCGACGATTGCCAGTAGGGGCCGTCTTCATGCAGAATCGCATTGGCTTTTTTGGTAAAGTAAGGCATGGTCAACGCCGTCTGGTCGATCGGATTGAGAAAGGCGTTCATATCGCCGCAGAAGCCGCACCCGGGACATTCCCAGATAAAGTAAAGTTCCGGATTGTAATGGGCGAAAGCGTGTCGCCGCCATTCATACGTCGGGCGCTGGTCCAGCGGGTCGATGCTTTTAATTTGAAAAGCATCGACCGCTACCTGCCATTGCGGACTGTGTTTTTGGCACAGCGGACAAGTGCGGTCGAGCTTAACCAGCGGCGATGTTGCGTCGTTACTTATCGGTGCCATCTTTGCTTTACTTCCTGCTGAGCCGGTTATTCATTTTGTCATCTTACCAATATACTGCCTGTCACCGGGAAAAACAACCGTTCGACACCGCAGTTTTATTTGGTATTTCCCCGGCCGAGCGTCCCATTGACCGTCACTCCCAGCGGAGACGAATTGCCGCTGTTTTCCGTACTGGCGGAAGGCGTTGCGTCCACCCGGATCTGTTCGGCCTTTTTTCCGGGAACCGTCCGAATGATTTCCCAATGTTCCATGCTGGTATCCGTTTGGACGGAGGTATCGGGTTTTGTGATTTGCACCAACTTTACGGCCAACGTTTTCACCGTTGGCTTGTCAGCGGCTTTTTTTTCGGTCAACGCAAGAACGCCATGGGCAAGGTCACCGTTCTCGGTTTTGGCAACTATCGTGTCGGACGTTCCGAACAGAACGGTTAGATTTTTGCCGTCAAGACTCAATTCGCCTTGGTTCAGACCGGTCCCCGTAATCACCAGCAAATCACCGACCCGATAAACTTTTTCAGCCAGCGTCGGCATCGTGTTCTCTACGACCTTTTTCGACACCATCGGCAACGATTGCGACACCACGGCAAACCGATAATTCTGAACTTCCGAATCCATGCAATTTTTCGCTTCCCAGTTTGCCTTCCCGTTTTTTTCTAAGTTCGAGTCCGGCCACGCCGTTTCGCCCAGTTCCCGGGGATGTTTTCGTCCCCAGGTGAGCGGATGCCACCAGCAGAAATTTTTTGTCGGCGTGTACTGCCACATATAGTCGTAAGTAAATTGCGGGTTCTTATCTTCGTTCGGCCTGCTGCAATAGGCAAACAGTTCACAGCGGAACGATTCCCCTTTGGTCAAATGGGATACGCCGTCGATATCGGAATAGCCCCAGTAGGTAAACAGTATGGTGTTGCCGTCAATCATCGTGATGGTAAATTCCGGTCGGCTCAAGGTGTTCTGTAACGTGGCAAAACTGCGGATTACCTCGTCGAGTTTGCCTTCGATATCGACATTGTGAATCGTTCCTTTGGCCGCAAATGTCAGGAATAGTTCCCGTAATTTAGCCTGAGTCCGGGACGCCACTTTGGCATATTCATAAGGCGCCACGGCAAAAATTTTAAAGTTTTTCACCGACTTCGGCGAGTTGAAACGCAATAGAATATCGGCCCGGTAGTTGCGTTCCGTGATCGTTCCGGGAAATACGGTGACATCGATCGGAATACAGTAAATGGCAGAGTCTGCTGGCAGCGAGGCGTTATCATAGCGCCGAACCAGACTTTTGGCCAGCAGTTGCGAATTGGCCGCCGCGTCGATCAAATCGTAATAGGAAACCTGAGTATTGTTGGTGCCCATGCCGGACAGGCCGGAATCCAATGACGCAGAGCGGTCATCCGCTTCCGAATCGACGCCGGTTTTCACCGCCAGCGCCACGGTAGCCGAGTGCTGCCGCAGCGAACTGCTGTTTTCCTGTTTGGCTTTGGTCAGATACTCCAGCATGGTTTTGCCGTCGAGAAACGTGCCGAGGTCCAGAGCCATATCGGTGCTCGAAATTTCGGTCATCCGGATCGGTTGAACGATCACATAACCCCGTTCTCTCACCATGTCGGAGTCTCTCGTCGGACAGACCGTACTGGAGATATCGGAAAGACAACCGCCCATCGTCAGTCCCAACAGTCCCGTTATCGCCAACCCGCCCCAGAATTCTTTGCCGGTAGTCATCGTGCTATCCCCCCTCGTCAGAATTTTGCATCGAATAATATTTATTTGCCCTCTCCCTTAATTTTGCGCATCACGCGGAAAATACAAACGGAATGTGATTTCCCTCAACGCGTTCCGGGGCTTTCCCACTACTTCCGATGTGAGGCTTCCGTCATTTATGTTCCCTCCTCGATTTTCCGCTATAAATCCCCGACAAAAGGTTTGCGCCCGACAAAATCAATGTTAGATTAAGGCATAAAGTCAACTGGTATTTACGGTAGAAAAGAACTTTATATGGGAACGGAGACAAACGCATGACTACTGGTTCGATCAACACCCTGATGGATGACTTGGAAGAAAACATGATGAAGGCGCTTGAAGCGATGCAGCATGATTTCGCCGGTATTCGGACCGGCAAGGCTTCGCCGGCGCTGGTAGAAAATATCATGGTCGAGTATTACGGCAGCGCCACCCGGCTCAAGGAGCTGGCCGGCATTACCATTCCCGAAGCCCGCATGCTGGTCATTCAGCCGTGGGACCCCTCGTCCATTGCCGCGATTGAAAAAGCCATTATCGCCTCCAACATCGGGATTTCCCCGATGAACGACGGCCATATTCTCCGGCTGCCCATTCCCGAATTGAGCGAAGAACGCCGGCTCGGTCTGGCCAAACAGGTCAAGTCCCGGGCCGAGGACGCCAAGATTGCCATGCGCAACATCCGCCGCGACGGCAACGAAGTCGCCAAGAAGGGACAGAAGAACGGGGATGTCACCGAAGACGAACTCAAGGAATTGCTGGACAAAATCCAGCATCTCACCGACGACTATATCAAGCAGATCGATGACTTGGTGGCGATCAAAGATAAGGATCTGTTGAGCGTTTAGTTCGCTCCTCAGGACGGTTCCATGCGCAAAAAATTCATGCTCATTCTGTTGCTGTTGAGCGTTACTGCATTTGCAGTGCGCATGGTCGTCAGCCTGGACTTTCAGACGTTCAATCACGGCGATAACGCGGTCGTGCAGCCGGTGCCCACCACCGACATGTGTACTTACATGCGGCTGGCGGATCAGGTGGCCCGGGGCGAATATCACGGCGTCTATTATTATCAGCCGTTTTATTACGCCGTGTTTCTGCCGGTGATCAAGATCATTTTCGGGAGTTCGGCCTGGGCGGTGATTTTCGTCCAGTCGCTGCTGGGGGCGTTGACGGTCTATCTCGGCGGTTTGTGCACGGCCAAATTATGGAGTAAAAACGGCGGGATTGTGGCGGCCGTCCTACTGACTTTTTCGGGCGCGCTGATTATCTACACGCCGTTTCATCTGATCGTTACGCTTCAGTCTTTCTGGATGATTCTGTTGTTCTATACGCTGGTTCTGGCGATCGAATACAAGAATTGGCGGCGTTGGGCGCTGGTGGGTCTGGTCTACGGATGCTGTATTCTGACGTGCGGCAATACGTGGTTTTTCCTGCCCGGCCTGCTGTATGCCGCCGTACGTTGCCAGTTTTACAAGGAACGTCGACTCAGCCATTATCGCGGTCTGCCGTGGCTCCGGAAAGTATTTCCGTGCCTGGTGTTGATCGTCTGTACGCTGTTGCCGCAGTTGCCGTTCGTCTATAACAATACCAAGGTGCTCGGCCATCTGACCGGTCCGTCCACGGCCTCCGACAATGTAATGGCGCTGGGCAATACGCCGGAAGCTCCTCCGGGAGGACGGGAACCCGAGGCCGGTCCCGGGGCGATGGAATATCCCACCAGTTATCAGGTCTGGCTTGATCCCAAAACGCCCAAGACGTACAAGCAACATCTCTGGGAATGGATTCAGGAAGAGCCCGGCGCCGTACTGGAACTGGCGTTCCGGAAAATGTTGCTGTTCTGGGATCGGAACGAGATTCCCAACAATATTTCTTACGAATGGCAACAGGAGCAGAGTAATACGTTCATGATCTTCGGCTGGGCGCAGACGTGGATTTTCATCATCATGGGGTTGTCGGGGATTATTTGTCTGTTCCACCTCTGGAAGCACAATCTCAAAATCGTCATGCTGGTTTATTTCATTGTCGCCTACTGGTTGAGTATTGCCGCCTTTTATATTCTCAGCCGCTATCGGGCGCCGATCATTCCGCTGCTGGCGATCTTTGCCGCCATGTTCGCCTGTTATTTCTGGGAAAAACGGAAAAATCCCAATAATTTCGACCTGGTTTACTATTTCCATTTCCCGGTCCTGCTGGCGTTTTTCTGCATCAGCTTTTTTGCCTATAATTTTTACCGTTACCATCTGGAAGCCGATGTGATGGGGCTGGCCCGGCCGTACGGCGTCAAACTGGAGCTTACGCCGGCCCGGGATATGTATCTGGACAACGGCCCGAGTACGTTCGGCTGCTGGAATTTCATCTGCTTCAGTACGGAAATGCCGTTGCGCAAGTATTTTCATTTCCAGGCCAACTCCAAGCATTACAAATCGGCGGAATTCGATTTGACGCTGGCGTGGGAAACGCCCGGCGAAGCGGTGTTCCTGATTAACGGACATCGTTTCAAGGTCGTCAATACCAAGGGCAAGTTCGGGGAAGAAAAATTCGTGATTCCGTTCCCCAACGACGGGGTGGTGAAAATCCGTCTGCTGTCCGCCAATACCCGGGTTTTCTATTTCCTGGATTTCCAGCGCAATTACGGACGAACGTTCCTGGGTGACATTCAACCGCCCGCCGAACTGGTCTGCCGCCTGATCTGTTCCACGGAACCGTATTCCGATCCGAATATGAAAGCGCCGGAACAGCCGGAAAAGATCGATCGGAATACCCATCACGACGGCGAATCCAATCTCGCCATGGCGCGTTAATCGGCCACCGCTTTTTTATCGGTTGGCGAGGCGGCTGTGCAAGTCGCGAATCCGTGGGTAGAAAGTCTGATACCGGGCGAATTTTTCCCGATACCGGTCCGCTTGGTCCGGTCGGGGATAGACTGCCGCTTCCGGCCGGAACGCCGGGGTGCCCGTATCCAGCGGCGAGCGTCCGCAGTCGGCATACCGGGCCAGCAGGGCCGCGCCGTAACAGCCGGCTTCGTCGATTTCCAGCCGGAACAGCGAGCGGTCCAGAATATCCGCTTTCAGTTGTACCAGCCGGCGGTTGCGGGCGCCGCCGCCGGTGGCCGCCAGCCGTTCGATGGTCATGCCGGACGCTTCCAGCAGTTGCAGATTGAGTTTCATTTCCAGCGCCACGGCTTCCAGCAGTCCTTTCAACAGTTCGCCGCGCGAAGTGGTCAGCCGCCAGCCCAGTAGCGCGCCCGGCGTGACCGGGTCGAAGTACGGGGTTCCCGACGGCGTGAAGTAGGGCAGGGCCAGCAGTTCCGTCGGCGTCTCCGGCATTTCTTCCAGCAGCGTATCGTAGGGACATTCCCTGCCGAATTGCTCTTTGAAATACTGTAACAGATTGCTGCCGGTCAGACTGTATGCTACCGACGTGTAACAACCCGGCAGACTGTAATCGTAGCAGCAGAGATTATGACGGCACAAGTCGTCGCTCAGCGTGAGCTTCGGCACCACCGGACAGAGGCATTCGACGCTGCCGGCGGCATACATGGCCGTGCCCGGCTCGCCGATCCCCGCGCCCAAGGCCGCGATCGTTTGATCGTGGCCGCCGGTGACCAGTTTGACTTCCCGTCCCAGCCCCAGTTCCGCGGCGACGGCGCGCGGCAGAATTCCCGCCGTGGTGCCGCTGGGCAGCGGCTGTCCCAGCCGGGTTTCATCCAGTTCCAGCGCCGCCAGAATATCCCGGCTCCATTCGTGGCGGGTCACGTCGAACAGCATCGTTCTTCCGGCCAGCGGCCAGCCCAGCGCCGGTTCCACTCCCAGCCGCAGCATGAGCAGGTCTTCGAAGCAGAGCAACCGGGCGCTTTGCCGCCAGGTTTCGGGATCGTGTTGTTTCAACCACAACAGCTTGAACAACGTAAACATGGCCGACGGCGTATGGCCGGTAATCCGATAGAGCCGTTCCAGGCCGAAGCGGGCGGTAAACTCCGCCACCAGTCCGGCCGCCCGACTGTCGGACGACACCATGGCCCGGCCGCGATATTCGCCGTCGGCGCCGACCGGCGTAAACGCTTCGCCCTGACTGGAAATGCCGATGGCCCGGACCGGGTCCGACGCGGCTTTCGCCGCTTCGGCGATCACGGCGCAACAGGCGTCGATCACCGTCCGGGAGTCGAGCTCCGCCCAATCCGGCTGCGGATGGAGTACGGCATACCCGCGATGCGCCTGACTCAACGGTTTGCCGTCAGCGGCGAACACCACGGCTTTGCAGCCGCTGGTGCCGATGTCGATGCCCAGATAGCTCATGGTCAGATTTCCGTGATCGAATAGTGGAGGTAGCGGACGAACGCCTCCTGCAGCGCGGCGGCGAAGCGGCCCGGCGCCACGCTGACGTGGTGACGGTATCCGGCATAGCCAAGCCGGTAAAGTTTCTGCTGCAATTGCGGAATGTGCGCCACGCCGCCGCAGCCGAAGAATTCCGGCGGAATGGGATCGGCGGTGAATTCGCCTTCTCCCAGATAGCAGCTCAAGTGGCCGTCTTTGGTAATCAGACTGGCAAACGTGAACGGCGTCGGTGCGATGCGGCCCACGTTGCAGCCGTAGCCGCTGCCGGCGCCGAACGATTTGGCGAACATCGGGTGGTCGATGACTTTGCCGCGAGCGGTCATCAGCGACTGCGCTACCGGACCGCAGTGAAACAGAATGCAGCGGTCGGGATCGTCGCCATAATTGTTGTTCCAGTCGAGACAGGCCGGCGGCGCGGCGGCGGCCAGGTGCAGGGCGCGCATCACGACCGCATTGCAGACGTCGAGTTCGCAGGCGGCGGGGATCCCGCGGTCGTTCAATTCGCTGAGCAGGACGCACGGGGCGACCCGCAGGGTCTGTTCCAATTCGATCCAGCAGCGCAGGGCCAGGGCATCGAGATGTTTTTCCGCAATCAGTTCGTCCAGCACCACGCCGAGCTTGACCAGATTGTCGAAGTTGGCGGCGGGCACACCGGAGAAGTCGGTGTAGTTCTTCAGTCGGTCCGCCTTGGCCCGGCAGGCGGCGGCCCGGACGTCCAGCTGATTGACCCTGCGGACCACTTCCGCCAGGTCGAACACCTCGGTGGTGATGCCGTATTTCTGCAAGGCCAGTTCATCGTAGCGGATGGTTTTGAAGACGCTGGTCCGGGCGCCGACCGCCCCGATGGTACAGCGCTTCATGCCGGCCACGATCCGGCAGACGGCGGCAAAATCGCGCATCTGCCGAGCGAAAAGTTCTGTGGAGGGATGTACCGTATGGGGTGGAAATATGGTGAAGGGAATGCCGTATTGCAGAAACACGTCCATGACGGAAAACTTGCCGCAAAAGGCATCGCGACGGGAGGCGAAATCCATCTCGTCGAGCCGATCCGGATAGGCGAGAATGAAAATCGGCACACCGCAGTCGCGCAGCGCTTCCGCCGCGCCGTTTTCATCGCCGAAGTTCGGCAGACAGAGAACGACGCCCTGATACCGGCCGCGATGGCGGTCCAGGAACGCGGCATATTGGCGACCTTCGTCGATGGTCTCCACCGCGCCGAACCGGGTCAGATTTTCTTCCGGCAGCAGAGTATCGATGCCCAGTTTCCGGAGGGCCGCCGTCAAGTCCTGCCGAGCGGCCGCGATCAACCGTTCCGGAAAAAATCCCCGGTTGCCGAAAAACAGTGCCAGCGTCACGTTTTCTTTCATGCTTTTACCTCAGCGCATTGGGGCAGTAAAACTTTGGCGGAATCGACTATCCGCAGCTCATGAATCTGTTCCATCATGGCCTGGTAGACCGCTTCCTGCGCCGCCTTGACGCCACTTGCGGCCAGCGTCCGTTCGTAGGGCTGGCGGATGGCGGTGGCCACGTTGATTTTGGCGATGCCCAGTTTGATTCCGGCCTGAACGTATTCCGGGGCGATGCCCGTGCCGCCGTGCAGCACCAGCGGAATGCCGGTGGCGTCGCGCAATTGGGCCAGCTGGTCGAGATCGATCCGGGCTTTCGGCTTTTCCTGTTGCTTGCCGACGGCGGAGATGGCGCCGTGAATGTTGCCGATGGCGACCGACAGCCAACTGGTTTCGGTGGCCCGGACGAATTTCCGTGCTTCCGCCGGCGCGGTGAACCCGCGTTTGCTGGTAAACAGTTCTTCGTAGGACGGCAGCGGCCCTGTTTCATGGCCCAGCACGGCGCCGAGTTCGGCTTCCACCGGTACGCCGTAACTGCCCGCCCGTTTGACGATGTTCCGGGTACATTCGATGTTTTCCGCCAGCGGCAGCCGGGAGCCGTCGATCATTACCGACTTATAGCCTAATTCGAGCGCGTCTGAGATGATCGTTTCGTAGTCGACGCGCCGGTGGTCCTCGTCGATGACCGGCACGTGATCGAGATGCAGTCGCGTGTGGGCGATGTCTTTGACTTTTTCGTATTCGTCGCGGATGGCTTTCAGGCTTTTCGCTTCGAATTTTTCCCATTCGAGCCGGGCCACCATGATCAGCCCGAAGCTGTTGCCGTCGTGCAGAGCGCGGACGACCGGCTCCATCATCGGCAGATAAGGAATGTTGAAACCCGGCACCACCAGTCCGGCCTGCCAGGCCCGGCGGACAATTTCACCCGTATCCGAATTCATCATGAAATAACTCTCCGTTCATCGTTCTTGTCATTACTATGCGAACTATACCGGACCCCGGGGACGAACGGAATGGATGCCGAATTTTTTTCATGTAAAAGCTGGCATTTTCAATAATAAAATACATATTTATGGAAAGCGGCGGTTGCATCGATGTGGGCAGCGGGGAAGGCCCGGGGCGCTGCGGCGACAGCGCGCCATTTCCCCGGGAATACGTTTTGAGAAGAGGAGCGTCCGATGCTGAAATACGCGGTCCAGACCGGCAAGATGAACGAGATCATGGAACTGTTGTTCCGGGTGCTCGATCTGCGGATTACTTTTTTCGATTTGCAGGAGAGCGAGGTGGCGGGCTTCAACATCAAGGAGATGTCGTCGTTCTGCCGCCATTTCCGGCGGAATGCGGCATTCAACGCCCGATGCATCCGGTGCGACCAGGAGCATTTGCAGGCGGCCAAGCGGACCGGCGCCGTCCATATCTATCATTGCCATGTCGGACTGTTGGAAGGAATCGTGCCGCTGTACGACCGGCATCGCATCTATCTGGGGTCGATCGTGTTCGGACAGCTTCGCGACCGGGAACAGGAACCGGCGGCAACGGATGCGGCGGCCGTGGAACTGCTGGCGGGCGTCCGACAGTCGTCCCGCCGGGAGATGTACGACATCGGCAGTCTGCTGAAATACCTCAGCGAATACATTATCGACAATGAAATTGTTCAGTATTGCAACAAGCCCTGGGCGGAGCGGTTGGACGACTACATCCGCAGTCATCTGAATACCCGGTTGACGCTGGCGGGACTGGCGGCGGAAATCGGCCGCTCGACGTCGTTTCTTTCCCATCACTTTCCGCAGGAATTCGGGATGCCGTTGAAAGAATATGTCCGGCGGGCGCGTCTGGGGCGGGCTCGGGAACTGCTGCGGCGCGGCCGTACGGTCCGCGAAACCGCGCTCGAACTGGGCTATTACGACGAATTTCACTTCTCCCGCGAGTTCAAACGTCATTTCGGTCAGCCGCCGCGTAATTTCAAAAGTCAGTGAAGCGGGGAAGACAACGGTCGCTTTTGAAACTGCGCCCCTTTTCTTTCCCGTACCCCAACTTTGACCCCGTAAAACTTTTATTTTCTTTATCCGCTTGCGCAGCAAGCGGATAAAGAGATTAAAAAGTTTGAAAGTCAAGGAGAAGGGATATTCTTTGGAAATACGCCTCCGATTTTGACGTTCAGAATTGTTCTGAAAATCTATTTCATACCAACATTATTGCATGCAAGCAAAATGATATTATAGTAATAATATCATGAATTATAAGCTGATATTTCGATTTTGCGTGTTTTTGCTCTATCTGCAATCGTGCATTTTATTTGCATTTGACGGTGTATTGGAATCGTATATTCCCGCCGCCGACCGGTCCCGGACCATCCGCCATGATTACTACGCGCTCTGTTTCGATTTTCAGCGCAATACGCCGCGCTGGGTATTGTGGCGGATTACGCCGGAGCGGATGCTGATGCCGGCCTGTCATCGGGCCGGGATGCATTTTGTGGCCGATTCCGCCGCGTATCCGCCGCCGTCGAACTACGTCGGGAGCGGTTACGATCTCGGTCATCTCTGCCCGGCGGAAGATATGCGGTTCGATTTCGACGCGATGAAGTCCACGTTTGTGATTTCCAATGCCGTGCCGCAGACGCCGCGTCTCAACCGGGGTACCTGGAAAAGTCTGGAAAGTCAATGCCGCCGCCGGGCGCTGGCCGGTCATGAACTCATTTTGCTGGCCGGACCGCTCTATCTGGCGATACCGCCGCCGACTATCGGCCGGGATCGGGTCGCCGTTCCCTCTCACTGCTGGAAACTGGTGATCGACCGGACGGACGGCACCGTTGCCGGGTACGTTTTCCCCAATACCGCCACGGTTACCGGCGTTCCGGCGATGTTCCGGAAAGCGCCGGAAGAAGTTCGACAGGCGGCCGGACTTTGAGACGGCGATTGGGGGCAGCGGGGAAGACAACGACTGCTAAATGGTCCGGGGTTATTTCCCTGTGGCGCGGGAGGCTTCGTCGAAAGTCATGCTGGCGTGTTGGCGCAGGGACCAGTCGATCGTTTGGCTGCGGCGCTGTCGTTCCAGCCAGTCCAGTCCCGCTTCATGAATCAGGTCGTGGCCGCCGTCGAAGAGGGTCAGCCGCACGGTTCCGGAAATCCGCCGGAGCAGGACCGGCCGGTTGCCGTACAGCGGATCGTTGCCGTCGAAGGCCAGATCCGGCGGAATCGTCTCTTGGGAACAGAGGTGGACGATTGCTTCCGGTCCGATCCGGTCGGAGGCCGCCGCCAGCAGGTTGTAGGCGTCGATGGCGTGACTGACCGGGACGCTGCCGGTGTGGCCGTCGTGAATTCCGGTGTTGATGTCCAGCGGCAATCCGGCGGCTCCGGACAGCCAGGACAACGCCGAACGCCGCCGGTATTCGGCATCGACGGTTCGGGATTCGCCGGGTCGGCCACCGCAAGCCGCCGCCAGATGCGCCCAATATTCTTTCCCGGTCCACCGGCACTGGTGATACCAGGCGGTCAGATCGGTGATGGGACACCACGCGGAAACCGCCGTCCACAACCCGGGATAGCGTCCGGCCAACAGCAGCGAGGCATAGCCGCCGCCCGATCCGCCCATCAGATAAATGCGTTCCGGGTCGATGTCGGCCACGCTCCGGGCGTAATGAACCGCATCGACGATATCGGCTACCGCTTTTTCCGATCCGCAGCCCTCGGGAGTCCAGTTCGGACCCCGGAACGCGGGGTGAATCATCGTCCATTGCTTGGCGATGCACCATTCGCCGTAGGCGGATTCATCCTGCGAATGGTCGAAACTCCAAGTGTGCAACGCCACTAACAGCGGTGTTTTTCCGCCGGGTTTTTCCGGCGCATAAAACATTGCCGGTTGAAGCGTATAGTCCAGGGAAGAACGGTACCGGACTTCTTTAATTTGACTGTTCCATGACATTTTACGGTTCCTTGGGTAATCGATCCATACCATATCGCGTCGATGCCAAAGATAAAAGCGAAGATTGTCCGGAGCCGTTGACTGGCGGCGGCTCCGAACGTGACAATTTTACTTGAACCACATTTCCGGCAGATGATCGCGTTCCGCGGCGAGTAGTTCGGCGATGATGTTCCGAGCGTCGCCGAGGTTGTTGACCAGCGGATCGGCGGCCATGGCTCTCATCAGCGTTTTACGGTTGCCGGTGACTGCCGCTTCCGCCGTCAGCTCGTGGGTGTCGAGCACCTGCATCTGCAAGCCCAGCAAGCCGCGCGGCATTGGCCCGAACGGTTGGGGATGCGGACCGTTCATGTCGACGTCGCAACGCAATTCCAGAAAAGCGTCGGCAGGCATATTGGTCACGGCACCGTGATTCGGACTGTTGATATAGAACGGCTTGCCCAGTTTTCCCCACATGCTTTCGATAATATCGGTGGCATGGTCGCCCTGCGGGGTGGCGAGGAATGTTTCGATCGGAGATTGTCCGTTGGCCAGTTTTTCGGTTTCCGCCCAGGCGGCGGCCATTTCTTCCGCCCGGTTGTAGCCGTCGAACGGAATGATCGGTTCCGGGGTGGCCGGCGTAACGCCGTAGCCTTGAAAGAACGGCACGTATTCTTTGGTATGGCTGACGGCCGTGGGATAGGCGCCATAGAGATCCATCAGTTCCAGCGCATAATTCCAGTTGAGCCGGGGCTTGGCTTTGGGACTGGGTTCCGTTTCCCATTCCTTGGCGGCTTCGGCGGCTACCCGTTCGCGCCAGGCCGGAAGCATGTCCCGGCCATCGTAATTGCAGCGGACGACCCAGGTACAGTGATTGACGCCGCCGATGGCCAGGTCGAGTTTGTTTTCCACATCCGCCGGAACGGACTGGGCGGTTTCCGGCAGGATACCCGCCAGTTTCAGGTACAGGAGCCGGGCATACGGTTCGTGATTGCCGTCGCACAGCGCGAAACTTTTCACTTTCGGCGCGTAACGCATCAGGGCGATGCCGTTGACGCTGGCCGGATTGATGAAATTGATCAGCCAGGCGTCGGGGCAGAGTTTTTCCACATCGCGGGCGACGCGCAGAATTTCCGGCACTTCCCGCAGGGCGCGGAAAATGCCGCCGGGTCCGATCGTGTCGGACGAACACATCGTGATGCCGTATTTCCGGGCAATCCGGGTGTCGAGTCCGCGATAATAGGCGTTGCGGAACGAAAACGTGAGAACCACGAAATCGGAATCGGGCATGACTTCTTCCCGCTTGATCGACCCGATTACCCGGGTCGAAGCGCCGGCGGCGGCAATGGCGCGGCGGGCCAGATTCATCATGGTTTCCAGCACGTGCGGATCGGTATCGACCAGCGCCAGCGTCCCCTGACGGAGAATTTCGCTGTGGACCATGTTCCAGATAACCGGTTTTCCGAAGAAGTAACTGCCGGCGCCGATAACGGTGATTTTGGGACCTTTCATGATTGACTCCTGGTTGCGATTGAGTATAATAATTAGAAATTATCTTTCACTGTCAATCATTATATCACGCAACATTTAATTTTGATTTAGTAAAAAATGACTAAAAACAGTAAGAATGGCGCATTGCGCACGGATGCGGTTTACCGTCCGTTTCGGCATTCGGCGGTGCCGATTGCGGCGGCGGCGCGTTCGACGGGGCATTACCGGGTACCGCCGGACTGGTGCGACAGCGAGATGCGTAAAAATTTTGTCGAATTGTTCTGGGGGTTTTCCGGAACGGGAATTTTTATTCTGGACGGACAGGAACGGCGGCTGCAACCGGAACGGGTCTGTTTTTATCTGCCCGGCGATGTCCATCGGATTCGGGCGGCCGCCGACGGCTGGTGGGAATATTACTGGCTGACGTTTGACGGTCCCGGCGCGGAAGACCTGGTCCGGCGGATGGCGATTCGCCGCGAACCGTTCGATGCCGGACCGTGCCCCGAGGCCGATTTCGGGCGTCTGGCGGAAGGCCTGCGGGATTTCAGTCCCTCCGGACAGTATCGCGCCGGGGCCATGGTATACGGCATTCTTTCCGCCGCGCTGGCCTATGGCTGTTCGGCATCGGGACCGGGGCTGGCCGATCAATTTCAGCGGCTGGTGATGAAACATTATTGCGATCCGCTTTGGGATGTCGACCGGGCGGCGGATGAACTTGGCGTCCATCGTTCCACGCTGGGACGGAAGATTCTGGCGGCAACCGGGTTGAGTCCGGGAAAATATCTGCATTCTTACCGGATTCAGGAAGCGCTGTCGTTGTTGAAAGGCACGGAAATGCCGATTGGCGAGGTGGCCCGGCAAGTGGGGTTGCCGGATCAGAATTACTTTGCCAAAGTGATTCGGAAGGCTACCGGGGCGACGCCCCGGACGTTCCGCCGGTCATAACCCGTTCGTGTCATTTCGCGGGCGGCGGGGAAGACCCGGAGGACGTGAAAACTCGTTGGTCGACCGGCTTTTGACGAGGGGAATTTTTTTATTCGACCATTGCAATCTGTCGAGAGACGGATTACTTTCCCATTCGTCTATGGTTCAGTTGGAAGTTCAAGCAGGGCGAAGCAGTTCTTTCCCGTTTGATGGGAATACGACAGTCGCTGGGTCCATTTTCGGAACGGTGTTATCGCCATGTTGCCGGCGGCCGTTCCCAGTTTATGAATATCGGAGGTTCGGTATGACGAATAGCAGTGATTCCTCGCAACATCACAAGAAACATGGCAAGAATATCATTCTGGTCTGGATGGAATTCATTCCGTTTGCGTTGCTGTATTATGTTATCCGGCTGATGCCGTTGAAGTTGGCGTATCGGCTCGACGGTTTGCTGTTCAATTTGCTGTTTGATTTCGACTACAAGCATCGGAATCGCGCGGTCGGCCATCTTCTGCATGCCGGAGTGGCGAAAACCCCGGAGCAGGCACGGACGATTGCCCGCGCCGCTTTCGGCAGTTTCGGCAAACTGCTGGTCGAAATTGTCAAGATGGATCAGGTTTTTAAACCGGAGATGATCAAGATTCTGGCGTCGCCGGAAAGTTACGACCGGACGTTCGGCGAACATAAAACCAATGTCATCGTCATCACGGCGCACTACGGCAATTGGGAACTGGCCGGATCGTTCTGGGCCACGTTGAGCGGCTATCCGATGGTGTCGATCATGCGGCCGTTCAGCAATCCTTTGATCGGCAAATATATCCTTCGGGGCCGGGAAGCCAGCAATCACCAGAGCATCAGCAAAGAGGGCGGCATCCGGGGACTGTTGCGCGCGCTCAAACAGGGTAAAACCATTGCGATTCTTGCCGATCAGCATGCCTCCGTTCGGGACGGCGGCATTGAAACGACCTTTTTCGGTCAGCCGTGCCGGACGCACTCTTCGCCGGCCATCCTTCATCTGAAAACCAGGATTCCGATTGTCCCGCAACTGACGCGCCGGGTGGATGAAGAAGGTCATTTCGAATTCATTCTCGGCGATATTATCGACTACCAGCCGACCGGCGACAAGGAAAAAGACGTTCACACCGTTACCCAGATGTACACGACCGCGCTGGAAAAGTTGATCGCGCAGGACCCGACGCAGTGGATGTGGGCTCACCGCCGCTGGCTGAATATCAATCGCAAGCCGTGAACAACAGAGCCCAACCCGGGGGCGGTTGTCACAACCCCATAGAGTTGTTATGCTGACGAAAGATTTATTGCGTTTCCGGAGCGTCGGCGGAGCGGCCAAGCCGCAATTCGTCGATCCCGCCGATCCCCAGTTGCTGCGGCTGGCCGCCGAATTGCTGGAGTGTTACCGGCTCGGCGACGGCGAAACCGTATCCGCCCGCGAACTGGAGGAACAGACCGCGCCGCTGATCAGCGTGGCCCGCGATTTGAAACTGGCCAAGGGACTCAACAAAATTATTCTCGACCGCTGCCGGTTTGCGTTGCCGGAAGGGTTCGATTATGCGGCGCATCGGCGCGATATTTTTCTGGCCTCCGCCCGGATTCTGCGGGACGGTCCGGAGGAGCTCACGCCGGAAGCCTTGCGGACGGCGGTCGGCGATGCCGTCGACCCGTCGGCCCGGCCGCTGCTGGAACGGAATCTCTATGCCGATCTGCCTGGCAACGAAATGTTGTCGCAACCGCCGTCGATGTATCCCAAAGAGCTGTTGCAACGCTACAACTGTACGCTGGTGCAGTCGCTGTTGCTTTACAGCGGCAGCATGGAGGTGACGGTGACGGAACCGGAACCGGCGAAAATGCGGCGGCTGTTCAAATATCTGCGCTTTTTCCGCTTGCTGGCCAAGGTTACGGCATCCGGGCGGCTGCCCGGCAAAAACAGCGACGCGGCGCCGACCGAACTGAAACTCGAAATCGACGGTCCGACCAGTCTGTTCGAGCAGACGACCCGCTACGGACTGCAACTGGCGTCCTTTTTCCCGGCGTTGTGCGGGTTGCAGAACTGGAAGTTGAAAACGACCGTCAAACCGCGCGAACGGGAACTGCGGCTGACGCTGGATCAGGAATCCGGACTGGTGTCGCCGTACCACAATTTCGGGGCGTACGTGCCGGAGGAATTCGGTATGTTCGAAAAACTGTTCGCGGAAAAATGTTCGGATTGGCAGATCGCGGCCGGAGCGTTTCTGTTTCAGCGCGACACCAAGGAAGTCTTCTTTCCCGATTTCAGTTTCCGTCCGGCGGGCGGCGCGGGAGCGACAATCCATCTGGAACTGTTTCACCGCTGGCACGCCACGCCGCTGTTGCGCCGGCTGGAATATCTCGAACAACATCCGGAACTGCCGCTGATTCTCGGCGTGGACCGGGCGCTTTCCAAACGTCCGGAGCTGGCGGCGCGGCTGGAAGCCAGTACGTTCTTTCAGACTTCGGGTTTTTTATTCCGTGATTTTCCTGGCGTGGACACTGTCGAGCGGACGCTACGGAAAAAAATGGCATCGTGGTCGGATCTGAAACTGTAAAATCAGTTTTTCGCGGGAGCGTCCGGCACAAAGTCGGCCTGGTAGCGGACCAGATCGGCCGCCCGGCCGCGGAAGATATTCTGTTCCGGTTGCGGCGAACTCGGCGACAGCAGTTCAAAGCCCGCCGCCCGGCAGGTCCGCACCAGATTGACCAGTTCCAGTTTGGAGAGCATCACGTCCAGATGCAACTGGCCGTCCCGGAGACTGACCCGGAAGCGGTCGGCGCCCAGTTTGGATTCCGAACCGAATTTCTGCAAGGTTTTTTCCGCTTCGTTCAAACCGGCAATCGACCAGACCTGACGCACTTGATCGGCAATCTCCGCCGGGGGCCGACGAACGACCGCGCCGCGGTCGGCTGCTTCGGTGAAGACCGGTTGCGGGATATCGCCGTAACTGGCGCCCACCAGACTGTTCAGCGGAATCCCGCCGGTGGTGTCGCCGGAATCGAAAAGGCGAGGCCGTATCGCTGTGGTTGGGGCGGTACGCAACGGAACCCGATCTTCGGCTGGGGCGGTGATGACGGTAATCTGCGGACCCGGCGGCGGTGTTTTCTGTTGCTGGAGCAGGTAAAACGCCACCGAGCACCCGACCACCAGAACCGCCGCGGCCCGGAAGATCAGGCCGCCCAGCGCCGGCGAATGAAGCGACCAGCCGCCGGGTTCAGGTGCGGCATGCTTGACCGCGTGTTTGATACGGTCGGTCAAGCCTTCCGGAATCGTGTCATCGGCCCGGCCGTGGATAAGTTCTCCCAACTGCCGGTAAAGGGCGACGGTTTCCCGGCAGCGGTCGCAGCCGGTCAGATGCGCGGCGATGGCGTCCGTCCGATCACCGGCGGCGCCATCGACAAAGGCGCTGAGTTCGTCCTGCGTCGGGCACATTTCCGATTTTTCCGGGTTGAGATGATTCATGATCGCTCTGTCCGATTTAAATTTCGTTCATTTCTTTTTTTTATCGGTTCCGCCGTCCCAACAGTTCCCGCAGCATTTCGCGGCCGCGGGCCAACCGCGATTTGACGGTGCCGATCTTACAATTCAAAACCGCCGCGATATCTTCATACGACCGTTCTTCCACGTGGCGCAGAACCAGCGTTTCGCGGAGCGTGTCGGGCAACTCGTCGAAGCCCTGCATCACCACGGCCTCGGTTTCGGCGTGATTGAGCATGGTTTCCGGATTCAGCCGTTCGTCGGGAATGGCCATATCTTCGGGATCCCGCTCGTCCTCCGCCGTTGCCAACTGACCGGAGATGCTGACCGTGACTTCCGCACCGCGCCGTCGGTTCCAGTGGAAGCGGTTGCGCGCCAGGTTGACCACGATCCGATGCACCCAGGTGGCGAATTCGGCGTCGCCCCGGAAACGGCGGATGGCATTCCAGGCCCGGACAAACGCGTCCTGAACCACTTCCTCGGCGTCTTCCCGGTTGCCCAGCAGCCCGTAGGCGGTCTGGTACATCCGGCCGGCGTGGCGGTCGATCAACCGATCGAACGCTTCCCGGCTGCCGCCTTGGCAGGCCTCCAGCAATTCCCGGTCCGGACTTTCCGTCCGCCGGTCGAGATTCACCTTTTCTTTATCCATAACAGACATCGAATAACGTCAAAAGTTCCCAAGTTGTCCACCTGAACGGGAAAAAATTTCACAATTCAGGGGTTGCATAATGAAATTTCTGTAAAATATTCTATAGTGACGAGGATATCAAGACGGATGGGGGCATTCGCCGGCGATAAATCGGCATTTTTTCTACGGTAGAAAAAACGTTCGGCGAATTTTTGTCCCCAGGGGGTAAAATTGGCAACGACGGCAATCATCAATGCAATCGTGTATGACGGCGAAGGTACGCCGGGCTGCCACGACGGCAATTTGATTTTCGACGATCAGACGGGATTGATTATGGGCGTCAATGTGCCGACGGTCCGGGCCGACCGGATTATCGACGCGGACCAGATGGCGGTGGCGCCGGGGTTTATCGACGCGCACGGTCATTCCGACATCTCTCTACTGGCCGCGCCGGAAGCGCTGGGCAAGATCAGTCAGGGCATTACCACCGAAATCGCCGGAAACTGCGGACTGTCGCCGTTCCCGGTGACCGACCGGAATCGCGAACACCTTCAGGGCATGTATGAACAATATCAGGTGACGATCGGCTGGAACGATCTGGCCGGCTATGCCGCCGAACTGGCCAGCCGTCGTCCCGCGATCAATCTGGCGGTCCACTGCGGCCACAATACGCTCCGGTCCGCGGTCGTCGGCTATGACGAACGACCGCTCGAACGCGGGCAATTGCCGGAAATGCGGCAGTACCTGCGGCAGGCGCTGGAACAAGGAGCCGCCGGTTTTTCCACCGGCTTGATCTACGTGCCGGGCAAATTCGCGGAACCGGCGGAAATCGTGGCGCTGCTGAAAGAACTCGGTCCGTTCGGCCGTCCGTACGCCACTCATCTGCGGTCGGAAGGGGCTCGTCTGCTCGAAGCGGTGGACGAGGCGGTCGGCAGCAGTCTGGCGGCCGGAATTCCCCGGTTGCATTTTAGCCATCTGAAAACCGCCCGGCCGGAAAATTGGCATAAATTGGACGAGGTGTTCAAGCGGATCGACAAAGCCGAAAAAAGCGGCTTGGCCGTGACCGTTGACCGTTATCCTTATATCGAAAGTATGACGCAACTCAGCGTGGCGATGCCGTCGCCGTGGGACAATCTGCCCGATCGGACCATTACCGAACGGCTGGCGGCGCCGGAAGCCCGCCGGGAACTGTCGGACTCCCTGCGCGATTTTACCGGCGAAAACTGGCACCGCATCCGGCTGGCGGCCACGAACCATCCGGTCTATCGGGCCTATTGCGGGCTGCTGCTGCCGGAAATTGCCGAACAGACCGGCAAGAGTTGCGCCGAACTCTGCGTGGCGTTGCTCCAGCACAACTCGGCCGCGACTTTGGCGGCGTTCAGCGGTATGAGCATGGACAATCTGAAATTGATTCTGCACTGGGACCGCACTGCCTGCGGTACCGACGAAACCGCCCGGCCGCTGGATGAACAATTCGGGCGCAGTCATCCGCGGGGGTTCGGATCGTTTCCGCAATTTTTCCGGCTGCTGGCCGGCATGGATACGCCGACGGAGGAGATTATCCGTCGTTTTACCTCGTTGCCGGCCGATATTTTCCGGTTGCCGCGCCGGGGGCGACTGCTGGCCGGCAATTATGCCGATATCGTGGTATTTTCGCCGGAACGCTATACTTCGCAAGCGGATTTTCGGAAACCGCACCAGTTGGCGGAGGGGATTTATCTGGTGGTGGTGAACGGAAAAATTACTTATCAATATGGGGAGGGGGTCAAACAGCGCAATGGCCGGTTCCTGGCGGCGCAATAAGCGGTCCGCCGGAAACGCGCCTGCGATTTTCGGGGAATGGTTATGGGACGCTTTTTCTGCTTTGATTTGTTCAGGTCACGAAGCGACCGATAGATTACAAAGTTAAAAAGTCAAAACCTGCGATTCGTACCGTACTTGCAGTCTTAACGGCATTTGGGGATGCCGATGGGGACGCCGGTTCGGCAACGAGTTCTTTTCCCGCCGTCCGGTGATCATTGCGCAAAATTTACTCATGGAGAAACGGTCGTTCTGCGCAGGTTTTGCGTGCTTTGTTTTGTAATATGTTGATAATGAATGAATTGATTGAATTGGTATCGAATATGCATAAGTTCTTTTTCCGATATTGCGCAAGTCAATCCCATGTAATATCGGCAGGAATGAAGGTTATTATTTTACAACGTGGAAAAAATGAGGAGTATGGGATATGATGATCGGATACATTGATCCTGGCAGCGGCAGCCTGATTTTGCAGTTACTGGCTGGCGGTATGATCGGTCTGATGTTTTTAATCAAGTCTTACTGGCAACGGTGCAAGCAGTTGTGCAGTCGGATGTGGCAGGCGCTCGGCGCCCACGGCAAGCACTGAATCGCCATTTTTTCATGAACACTAAGCGGTTTGGGGAAATCGGGGGGTCGTTTCGCGATCCCAGCGGTTTCATGTTGCGGCGTCAGGGGCGTTTAGCGCGCCTGATCCGGCCGGTCTATCGCGAGCACTACGAACGGCTGATGACCTCCGGTCTCTATGAGGAACTGCGGGACGCCGGACGGCTGATCCCGCATCGGGAGATTGCCGTTACGGATGCCGACCGGACGCAGTACGGCGAGATTTACCGGATGCTGGAGCCGGAGACGATTCCGTTTATCAGTTATCCTTACGAATGGGGCTTCGGACAACTTCAGGCGGCGGCGCTGGCGCTGCTGGACATTCAGCGGCGGTCGTTGGCGCGGGGCATGATTCTGAAAGACGCTCCCGCCTGGAACATGCAGTTTATCGGCGGCCGTCCGGTACTGGCGGACACGCTTTCCTTTGAAATCTATCGCAACGGCGAACCCTGGCAGGCCTATCGCCAGTTCTGCCAGCATTTTCTGTTGCCGCTGCTGCTCTGGCGGCAGGACTACCGGCTGACGGAATTGCTGCTTTATGAGATCGACGGCATTCCGCTGGACACGGGGAGTCGGCTGTTGTCGTGGCGAAGCTGGCTGTCGCCGGGAGTGCTGCTGCACGTGCATCTTCACGCCCTGGCGCAGCGCCGTTATGCGAACGTGAAAACCTCTTCCGGCCGGTCGTCCGGGCTGTCCCGAAACGGCATGCTGGGCCTGATCGACCAGTTGCACAGTCTGATTGCCGGACTGACCTGGAAACTGCCGCCCACCGAATGGGGCGACTACTATCATCGGCACAATTACAGTCCGACGGCGCTGACCGCCAAGGAACAGATTGTCGGCACGATGCTCAAGGACGCGCCGTCCGGCGTGGTCTGGGATTTCGGCGCCAACGACGGCCGGTTCAGCGATCTGGCGGCGGCGGCCGGGCATTATACGGTCAGCATGGACATCGATCCGGCGGCGGTTGAACACAATTACCGGAATCATCGCGACGCCGACCTGGTGTTGCCGCTGCGGATCGACTTGAGAAATGAAAGTCCCGGCAACGGCTGGGACGGCCGGGAACGGCTCAGTCTGACGGAACGCGGTCCGGCCGAGACGGCGCTGGCGCTGGCGCTGATTCACCATCTGGCGATTGCCAACAACGTGCCGCTGTCCCGGCTGGCGGACTGGTTTGCCGACCGGTGTCGACGGCTGATCATCGAATTCGTGCCCCGGGAAGATTCCATGGCGCAACGGCTGCTGCAGAACCGGGATGCCGCGGATTTTGCGGATTACGATCTGCCGCATTTCGAAGCGGCCTTTGCCTGCCGGTTTACGATCCGGCATCGGGAGTTCGTGCCGGAAAGCACACGGGTGATCTATACTCTGGATCGGAGGAACGAGAATGAATAACGGTATGGGGCGGCGCGTCTGGTCGGACTTCTGGCGGGACGGAGCCGAATTCTGGGGTCTTTATCTGCTGGCGATCGGCTATCCCTATGTGGAGAAATTGAGTCGCTGGCCGATCTTTTTCTACGACCACTGCGCCGGTCTGGGGATGGTCATGTTGACCGGGACGGTGTTGTTTCTGGTGCTGCCGCTGGCGCTGGCGGGCAGCTTATGGCTGCTGCACAAGGGAAATCAGCGGCTGTTCCGGGGCGTTCGGATGATTTATCGGATCGGCATGGCGCTGCTGCTGTGGATTTATGCGTCCAAACACTTGCTGCTGGCCGGTTCGATCGATGTCGGATGGTACTGGAGCATGATTGCGGCGGGAACGGCGGTGTTGACGGCGCTGTTCTGCTGGCGGGTGGGACGGGATCTGCTGCGGCTGAGTATGATTCTGACCCCGTTGTTCTGGCTGTATCTGGTCATTTCGCTGGGCGGAGCGAGCCAGCCGCCGCATCCCGCGGCCCGGACGGCGGCGACGATTGCGCGTCCGGCGCCGGTGGTGTTCATCATTGCCGACGAATTTTCGCTGCTGGCGCTGGCGGATCGCGACTGGCAGATCAATGCTCGGCAGTTTCCCCATCTGGCGGCGCTGGCGCAACAATCGTGCTGGTACCGCCATGCCCGGACCGTGGCCGGGTATACGCTGTTTGCGGTGCCGGCGATGCTGACCGGGACCGCCGTCCAGCTGAAGCCGATCCCGGACGCCACGCTTTACAATTATCCGAAGAATTTGTTCACTATGCTGCCGCCGTCCTGGTATGTGAACATCCGGGAATGGCGGACCATGACGGCGTTGTCGCCATGGCGAAACGAGGTGTTTTTCCTTCGGCATTATTGGGCGTCCGTAGCCAAGCTGGGATATTTTTTCTACACCAAGGAATTGCCGGTCATGCGGTTTTCCTGGGAACCGAAGCTGGACTGGGAAGAACTGCACCGGGTGCCCGAACTGACGCTGGCGGAATGGACGGCACGGTTGCGCGGCGGCCGCAGTTTGAATTATTTTCATATGAAACAGCCGCACTATCCGCTGACATCCAACTGGGATGGCCGGAGTTACGACAATTTCGCGGTTTCGCCGGGCATTCCGGAAACACAGACGGACAATCGGGAAGTGCCGTGTCTGATCAACTTGGTCATGCATCAGTATTTGCTTCAGTGCGGAAATGTCGACCGGGAAATCGGCCGGGTGGTGGAGGCGCTGAAAGCCCGGGGCATTTTCGACCAGGCGATGATCGTGCTGGTCGGCGACCATGGAACGGCGTTTCATCCCGGCGTGTTGCATCGGGGCGGCATCAGCGAAGTTGGGCTGGCATCGGTGGGATTCGTCCCGCTGCTGATCAAATTTCCGGGGCAGCAGCGCGGAGAAGTATCCGACCGACAGGCGACGTCCATCGACCTGTTGCCGACTATTTGCGGCGTCTGGAAAACCCCGCCGCCATGGCCGATGGACGGCAGCGATTTGGCGGCGGCAACCTTTCCGACTTTCGACTACGACTGGAGCAGCAAGCGGGTTTTCTATAATTATATTGTCGAACCGGGGGCGCGTTCGCACTACGCCGACTATACGCTGAACGAAGTCAGTACCACGTTCCGGCGGTTGCTGGAGCGGAAGAACAACGTTATTGACGACCGGTTGAGTCTGGCCGACGCCCCGGCCAACTATACCGGCGATGTCCGCTATCAGCCGCTGCTGACCCGGAAAGCGGCGGATTTTGCGGTTACGCCGTTGCCGGAAGCGGTGATCACCGCCAATCTGTCCCACGGCATGTTCTTATCGGCCGCGCTGGAACGGATTTCACCGGTCCGGGCGGCGCTGCCGCTGGCGATTGCGGTCAACGGCGAAATCCGCGTGATCACGCGGGCGGAAAAATGGCAGCAGTACCCGTATTTCTTTGCCGCCATGTTTCCCCGCGGCGACGCGACCCCCGGCAGTTTGAGTTATTACCTGTTGGACGACCGTACGGCGACGCCGAAACTGTATCATCTTACCGGCGTCAAGTATCAGACGGCGCCGCTGCTGGAATTAGGCGAAAGCAGCCGTCCGTGACGGGGTTTTCCGTCCGCCGTCCGCCGAGAAAGCAGAAATAATCCCACAAGCCGAAATAGGCGGAACGGCGTTCCACGGTCCACAACTGGAAATGTTGACGCAACTGTGGCAGCAGATGACCGTCCATACGGACATGGTTGAACGCCATCCAGTCCCCGAACCACGGCACTGCGGAACGGTCGAAATCAACTACGGCGAGACAGCCTTCGGGGGCGAGGTCCGCCGCCGCCGCCCGCAGGGCATCCGTCCAGCCGGGATTCATCATGGTCAGCGTATAGGAAAAGAGAATCAGATCGTAATGATTCCGGGCCAGCGGGGCGGAATAGTCGTAGCGGAGCAGTTCGACCCGGCGGCGGAACGGGGCGAGCCGTCGCCGGGAACGGTCGAGCATCGGCAGCGCCACGTCGACGCCGGTCAGCGCGGCGTTCGGAAACCGGCGGGCCAGTTGTTCCAGATTGAAGCCGGTCCCGCAGCCGATTTCCAAAATCCGCCGGGGTCGGCAATAGGGTTCCGCCAACCGGAGCATCCGGTTCCTCCCGAAAAGAAAACTCCAGCGGGTCACGTCGTAGATGGGCGAGTGAATCCGGTAATAACGGTTCATGGCTTCCAGTTGTCGGGGCGGCAACCGACCGGGCTGGGGATCGGGAGCGGGGCGGTTGGTGGTCGTCATGGCGGTAGGCATGTTACCGGACCTCGGCGAGCATCAGGTTGCCGTAGGTGCCGACGCGGTCGCGGCGGTGCATGTCGGCGGCGAGTTCGGGGAACCGGCGGAGATTGCCGGCCACGCGCTCGGGGATGAAGTCGATTTCCATGGCGGCGGTGCGCATCAGCACTTTGGCGTGTTCGGCGCTGTTGTAGACGATATACATCCATTCTTCCTCGAGGGCGGCGGGATCGCCGGCGGCCAGCCAGTCCTGATGGTCGAGGAGAACGAAGTGGGTATAGTCGCCGGGGTTGCCGCGGAGGAAGTCGGTCACGGACTGATTGTAGGAGCGGAGGCGGTCGAGGCGGTCGCGGAGCACCGGCACATTGGCTTCCTTGAGATAGTCGGGACAGCAGGTGCGGGTGTATTCGCCGCGGAGGTAGACCCGCCAGAAATAGTTGTCGGCGATCGGAATGGCGGTGAAGACGTGGCGCAGTTTGTCTTTGACGTAAGCGACGATGCCGCCGGGATAGGTCCGGCGGATCAGTTGCAGCTGGGACCGCGGCACGCCGAGCATCGAGAGGATGATCGGGTTGGCGATCAGCAGCCGGGTGAAGTAGTTCCAGAAATCGGGTTCGATGTGGGAATAGAGAATCCACTGTTCTTCCAGCGAGCGGCAGTCGAGCAGATCGTAGAGGCGGTCGCGGAGTTCTTTCCGGGAATTGAGGTAATGCCGGAGCATCAGCGCCACGTTGCCGGCGGCGCCGTGGTAATAAAACGATTGGCGGAATCCCTGGCCGGAGAAGAAATCCATGTGGTCCTGCCAGTAATGGCGGGCGTATTCCGGCAACTGCCGTTTGAGCCGGTCGAAGATGGCGGCGTACTGTTCGTGCCGGCCCTGGCCGAACAGTTTGAACAGGTCGTCGTAGTCGAGACTGCGGATGGCGGCGATCTTCAGTTGCAGCAGGGCGTTCTGGCGGGAATTGAGGTCGACGCAATGGATTTCGTGGGGATTGTCGAGCAGGTAGTTGAGGGCGTTGCAGCCGGCGCTGGTGATCATGACCACGCGGCTGTCGGAATTCAGCCGGAGCATCTGGCGGTCGATGGCGGGATCTTCCCAGCAGGTATTGTAAATCAGCCGGGTGCCGTGGATGCGGCGGAACAAAGCGTCATATACGAACTGTCTGATACGAGTCGGTCTCATGAACATGATGGGGTTCCTCCTGATAAAGTTGGCTTTCGGAAACGGTTTGATCGGGGTTGACGGTGAGCAGCCGCAATTCGCCGGAGGCGGTTTCGGCAATCGCCGAACTTGCTTCGGTCCAGCAGCCGCAGTTGGCGTAAACGAAGCCGTTGATCCGGCGCAACTCGGCGGTGTGGATGTGACCGCAGATTACGCCGTCCACCTGCCGCTGCCGGGCTTCCGCCGCGACCAGTTTTTCAAAGTCGTTGATGAATTTGACCACGTTTTTCACCCGGGTTTTGAGATAGCGGGAGAGCGACCAGTGACAGCCGAACAGCCGGGTGATCCGGTTGATGACCGCGCCCAGCATCAGCGCCACTTCGTAACAGCGGTCGCCGAGAGTGTAGAGAAACATCAACTTCTCATTGAGAATGCCGTCGAACTGGTCGCCGTGAATCAGCAGCATCCGGCGGTGGTCGGCGGTGACGTGAATGACTTCCCGGCAAATTCGAATGCCGGCGAAGTCCAGTCCGGCCAGCGACCGGAGATCGCGGTCGTGGTTGCCGGGAATATAGACTACTTCCACCCCTTTTTTTACCATTTTGAACAGGCGGCGGAGCAGTGCGTTGTGGTCGGCGTCCCAGTAGAATTTGCGTTTCATGACGCTGATGTCGGCGATGTCGCCCAGCAGAAAGATTTTTTCGGTGTCGACCGTTTTCAGAAAAGCCAGCAGCGCGCCGCTCCGGCTGATGCGGGTGCCCAGATGGACGTCGCTGATAAACAGCGCCCGATAATGCGGTTTCATCAAAAATTCATTCCTCCGATCGATACTTGCTTGCATTGGTTTTCTCTTTATCTCTATTTATAGTATGACACGGCTTTGTTAAGGCCGTATCTGAGCCGGGTTAGTTGTTGAATAAAATACGGAGCTTGTTTCGACGGCTCCGGCGGAAAGGAAGCAACGGCGTGACGGAGGCAGGGCATACCGGGAAACCGGATGAAAAAAACGAACCGAAAAACGACCAACGGCGGTCATGGCGGAAAATCGTTGCCGTGGCGACGCTGCCGCTGCTGGTGGGGCTGATCTTCGCGCCGGCGGCGACGTTCGGCTTGATGCCGCAGTTCGACGATTTCGCCCACGTGACCGCGAACGAAGAACTGTCGCTGACCTGGGCCCATCTGCTCTACTGGTGGACGCATCCGGTGGTCTCGATCTATATGCCGGTGACAATGTACAGTTATATGCTCGACCATTGGTTCTGGGGTTTGAATCCGGCGGGATATCACGTACAGTCGTTGTTCTGGCACGCGCTGGCGGCGGTGATGGTGTTCCGCTGTTTCCGGGCCTGCGGCGCCGGGGCGGGATGGGCGTGGCTGGCGGCGGCGTGCTGGGCGATTCATCCGCAGCGGGTGGAGTCGGTGGCGTGGATTTCGGAACGCAAGGACGTGATGTGCTGCGCATTCTATTTCTGGGCGCTGTCCAGCTACTGGCGGTCGGACCCGACGGCGCGGTTCAACGGCAGGGTGCTGGCGCTGACGGTGCTGGCGCTGCTCTGCAAACCGATGGCGGTGAGCTTGCCGCCGGTGCTGATGCTGTCGTATTGGGTGCGGACGCGGAACCATGCCTGGCGCGATTACGCGATCCGGTTTCTGCCTTATTTTCTGGCGATGGGGGTGATTCTGGCGCTGACGTTCTATTTTCAGGTCAGTACCATGCCCCGGACGCGGGATTGGCATCGTCAGGCATTGGTGATTCTGCACAATTTCGGCTGGTACTCCTGGCAGACTTTATGGCCCTCCGGACAGCGGGGCATTCAGCCCCGGGTCTGGTTCGACGCGGCGGTCTGGCTTCGGCTGGCCCTCTTTTACGGCGCGGCGGCGGCGTTGCTGCTGGCGGCCTGGCGGCGGGTGAAACGGGAATCGATGGTCTACGAATGGCTGCCGATCCTCGCTATGTATGGAGTGGCGCTGCTGCCGGTGGTCGGCGTGTTTCATCTGGGCTTTATCGACTATGCCGACCGCTATCCCTATATTCCGTCGTTTTTCCTGCTGCTGTTGATCGTCCGGGCGCTGGACCGGGTGCATTGGCCGCGACATACCGTCCGGCTGGCGGCGGCGGTCGGCATTGCTTATGGCGTCTGGCTGGCGGCGGCTAGTTGGAACTATCTGCCGGAATGGCGCAGTTATTACCAGTTGTTGCGTCATGCCTGTTCTTTTCCGGACGTTAACAGCGTGGCGCTGGTCGACCGGGGTTTTCTGGACCTGGAAAACGGCAACTATCCGGCGGCGCTGGCGGCGGCCGACCGTCTGGACGCCGGTCTGCCCGCCGATCGCGGCGACGACTATTACGCCAATACGTTCTATGCCGGCGTATTCCGCGCCAAAGTCGCTTACGAAGCCGGCAACTACCATCTGGCCAAAGCGATTCTGGTGAAGATTTATCCGGCGCTCCAGCCGAAACAGTATTATAAACTGGGCATTCCCCGTTTTGTCCTGCGGATGTTGATCGCGTTGCGGATTCGCGACGGGGAAATCGTCCCGGCCCGGCGGGATATCGCCGATCTGCTTCAGTGTTTCTATCCCAATGAAAAGACCTATGAATATTACTACTATCGGGGCATGGACAGCGTTTTGGCCGGCGATTACGCGACTGCCGCCGTTCATTTCCGCGAGGCCCTGCGGCAGAAGCCCGGCGACCGGGCGGCCACGCTCAATTTGCAGGATGCCCTGCGGGAATGCGCCCGTCCCGCCGCCGGTGTCTCCAAATGAGTTTCCGGGGCGCCCCCCATTCCTTCCGCTACCTGTAATTTGCGGTTTTTGCCGGTATGGACGGTTATTCCGGCAAAGTAACCCAGCTTCCGGAGCGGCTGGATTCGTAGCACGCCAGCACCACGTCGACGGCTTCGCGGGCGGTTGCCGCAGTCACGAACGGCGGACGGTGTTCCCGGATGGCGGCCACAAAGTCCTGAATCTGTGCCGGATGGCCGCCGCCGTAATAGGTTTTACCCGCGTGAATGGCTTTTTCCGTCCGGTCGGCTTGAAGGCGGCGTTCGACTTCCGCCTGGATTTCCGGTTTGGTAAAGTGGTAGTGAATCAGTTCGTCGTTGCACAGTTCGGCGTAGCCCTCGGTGCCGCTGACGGTGAGCAGATGACGCCAGTCTTCGGCGCTGGACGACGTGGCGACGACGGTGCCGAGCGCGCCGTTCTTGAAACGGACGGCCGCCGCCGCCGCGTCTTCGGTTTCGATTACCCCCTGATGACAGAGGTCGTCGCACCGGGCGCAGAGCGATGCAATGCCGCCGCCGAGCCATTGAAACAAATCGATGAAGTGGATAGCCTGATTGATCAGCAGCGCGCCGCCTTCGTGCGCCCAGGTGCCGCGCCAGGCGTCGTGACGGTAGTAGTCCGGTCCGCGCCAGCAGTTCGACTGGAGACTGAGGTTGGAAACGGTGCCGAACGCGCCGCGTTCCAGCAATTCCTTGAGCAGCCGGGGGACGGCTTCGTAACGGTGCTGAAACACGCCGGCAAAGATCAGTTCGGGATGCCGGGCCTGGACTTGCAGCATGGCGTCGAGCGACGACCGGTTGATGGTCAGCGCCTTTTCGCAGAGGACGTGCTTGCCCGCTTCCAGCGCGGCGATGACGATGGCGGCGTGACTGCCGTGGTCGGTACAGACGGACACCGCGTCGAGTTCGGGGTCGGCCAGCATTTCCGCGCAGTCGGGAGTGACGTGCGGAATCTGATACTGCCGGGCCAGCGCCGACGCTTTGGCCTGAACGATATCGCAGGCCCAGGTGACGGTTACGTCGGGCAGATGGCGATAACTTTCGATATGCGAAGGCGCGATCACGCCGCAGCCGATGATGCCGCAATGCAGAGAGGTCATGATGGCTTCTACCTTATCCCTTAACGGTTGTTGTTGTTACGAGAGATAATATAGTGCCGGCGGCGCGGAATGTCAGTCGGTCAAAGTCTTCGAACTTGTTTGCTTGCACAAAAAAGCCGAAAAAAACGCGGCGAAGACGTTGTGCTCGGAATTGAACATTTTCGATAAAATTCCGGCAATCCGGCTTGACAGGGTCCTGATCGTGAGCCAACTTTAGAGTCCTGTGGTTAATCTAAAGGAAGATACGATACCCGTGGCTAAATCTACTGTTTCCAATAAGTTGGTCATTGTCGAATCGCCGGCGAAAGCCCGGACGATCGGGAAAATGCTCGGTCCGGAATACGTGATTCATGCGTCGATGGGCCATGTCCGGGATCTGCCCGAACACGCGTTCGGCGTTGATATCAAAAACCATTTCCAGCCGCTTTACCAGATCAACAAAGACCGCGAGAAGGTCATCAAACAGATTCAGAGTGCGGCGAAAAAGGCCGACAGCATCTATCTGGCGCCCGACCCGGACCGTGAAGGGGAAGCCATCGCCTGGCACCTGAAAGAAATCTTGCAGGAAAACACCAAAGCGCCGTTTTACCGGGTGACGTTCCATGAAATTACCCGCAGCGCCATCGACCGCGCGTTTCAGAACACCGGCGATATCGATCTCCACCGGGTCGATTCCCAGCAGGCCCGCCGTATTCTCGACCGGGTGGTGGGGTATCAGATCAGCCCGTTGCTCTGGTCGCAGATTGAAAAAGGCATCAGCGCCGGCCGCGTTCAGTCGGTGGCTTTGCGGCTGGTGGTGGAACGCGAACGCGAAATTCAGGCGTTTAAAACCGAAGAATACTGGAATTTCATCGTCAAAATCGCCCCGGAACGTCTGGGTAAGGAAAATTCGTTCGAATCCCGGCTGGTCCGGATCAACGGTGAAAAATTCGCCGTCAACAACGCTACCGATGCCGCCTCCGTGCTGGACCGGATCAAGCATTCCGACCCGTTCCGGGTCGTCGCGATCAAAAAACAGCCGAAGCAGCGCCATGCCGCGCCGCCGTTTATCACCAGTACCATGCAGCAGGCGGCCAGCAGCACCATGGGGTTTGCCGCCAGCCGGACCATGCGGATTGCCCAGCAGCTTTACGAAGGGATCGATATCGGGTCCGGCGGTCCGGTCGGGTTGATTACTTACATGCGTACCGACTCGGTGGCGGTGGCCAAGGAAGCCCAGAACGCCTGTCGGCATTTTATCGCCGGCGAAGTCGGCAACGACTACGTGCCGCCCACGCCGAATATTTACCGCAGCAAGTCGAACGCGCAGGAAGCGCACGAAGCGATCCGGCCGACCGACGTTTTCCTGACGCCGGAAAAGGCGCGGCCGTTTCTCGACGACCCCCAGTATAAACTTTATTCGTTGGTCTGGCGCCGTTTCGTGGCCAGTCAGATGGCGCCCGCCCGGCAGGAACAGACCACCATCGAAAGCGTCTCCAAGACCGCCGACGGGCAGTCGTTTACGTTCCGGACCACCGCTACCGTCACGACTTTCCCCGGGTTCCTGAAATTCTACCGGATTCAGGACAAGGAAGAAGACGAAGAAATTCCGCCGGTGCTGGCCGAACTTAAGGAAGGCGAACTCTGCCGTCTGCTGGAAGCCGGCAACGAACAGAAATTCACCGAACCGCCGCCGCGCTTCTCGGAAGCCTCGCTGATTCGCGAACTCGAACTCAACGGGATCGGGCGGCCGTCGACGTATGCCACCATTGTCAATACCATTCAGGACCGCGAATACGTGCTGAAAGAAAGCGGGCGGCTCCATCCGTCGGATCTGGGATACCGGGTCAACGACTTTCTGGTGACGACGCTGCCGGAGTTGTTCCAGGTGGGTTTTACCGCCGAAATGGAAACCGAACTCGACCAGGTCGAAGCCGGCCAACTCCGCTGGGTCGATATGTTGCAGCACTTCTATGACAAGTTTTCCGTCTGGCTGAACGCCGCCAAGGCCATCGGCGCGCCCAGCACTGACAAGGCGTCCGCGCTGATTCGGACGTTGTCCGGAATCGCCGCCTGGGCTCCGGCCGAAAAACGCGGCAAACGTACTTACGACGATCACAAATTCTTTACTTCGGTCGAAGAACAGTTCGCCAATGACAAGCAGATTACCGCCAAACAGTGGCAGGCGCTCCTGAAAATGGCGATCAACTACCGGGCGCAGTTGCCGGGTCTGGACGCTTTGGCCGCCGAACATGGTTTTACCGACGAACTCAACGCACATGCCGAACAGCAGAGCGAAGCCAAGCGGCGGGAAGAAGAAAACGCGCTCGACTCCACGGCGGCCGCCGATTACGAAAAGTTGTTCGGCGTACTGTCGCAGGTCAAATGGAAAGCGCCGGAAAAGAATTCCCGCGGCCGGGTTTACGATGATAAAAAGTTTTTCGAATCGCTGAAAAAGCAGGCCGAGTCCGGACGGCGACTCAGCGACCGCCAGATGGAGGCGTTAGCCAAGATGGCGGCCAAATATAAAGAACAGATTCCGGATTTTGCCGCGTTGGCGCCGTTGCTCAAGATCAATCCGGCGGCGGTTGGCGGGGCCGGGGATGCGGCGTCTCCGGCGGCTGCCGGTGGCCCGGACAGTCCGGCGGCGGTATTGCTCCGGCAGTTCGACGGTTTTACCGCCTGGGCCGAGCCGGTCAAGAAGGGGCCGCGCCTCTACGACGACAAAAACTTTTTCGAATCGCTGCAGAAACAGCATCACGACGGACGGCAGTTGAGCGACCGCCAGATTGCCGCGCTGAAAAAGATTGCGGCCAAATATCATCGGTTGCCGCCGGCCTCGTCGGAAACGCCGAGTTCCGCGGAATAGTTTTTCCCTTGCCGGTGACGTTTCTTTCCCGGTTTTTCGGGAAAGAAACGGTCAGCGCCAGAGCAGCGGCAACAGCGGAAGCAAGCCGATCGGCAACAGCAGAAAACAGCCCATCCGCTTGGCTTTGACCGCGCCGCTTTCTTCGAAGATTTTATGCAGGTGAATCCGGATGCCTTCGTCCATCTCGTAGAAGATTTTACGTCCGTTGGCGTTGAGGTCGGCGGTGGGCCGGACCTGACCGGTTTCCGGGTAGTAGACGAAATAGGACGCATCGCGCATGGCGCCGGCGATTCCCGCCGCAAAAGTTTTCAACACCAGAAAATCCTTGAGCTTGTTGCCGAGTTCGTAGTTGTAGAAGACGCGGGCGAATTCGGCCAGATAGACGCCGATCAGGGCCTTGCTGCGGGAGTCGATGGTGCGATCGAGCCAGGGATAGAGATCGTCGTCGTGGAGAACCGGTCGGATCAGCGATTCCATCTGAGCGGCATTCAACGGCTGGTTTTCGAGATAAAAATCCTTGAGCAGTTGCGACCGGGCCAGCGTCAGACAAATCCGCAACTGCATTTCTTCCGGGAGCAGCCGGAAATTCCGGTAATTGCGGTCCAACTCTTGCTCGCAGCGGTGGAAAATACCTTGAACCAGCGGATTGGCGATGGCCGGCGATATTTCGCCGTTGGGAATGCCCAGGCCGCGCATCACCCGAACTTGAACAATCTCGGAGCGGTCGATGGTGGCCCAGCCGATTCGGGCGCGGGTTTCCGATTCGATGAACTGGAAAAGCTTTTCGGTATCCCAACTGGAACGCCGGGAACAGAATTCCGGCAGATGCATCCGGATGAACGGCATATTGCAGACTTCGCACCAGGCGAGCGGCATCGGGTCGGCGGCGGAGCAGGAAAATTCATACATGCAACGCGGACATTTTTCTTCCAGCGTACTTTTATCGGCGTCGTTGACCCGGCTGGCGGAACCGTCTTCCAGTCGGAGGGTTTCTCCGCAATGAAGACAATGGATGCCGGCGATGATGTCAGCGGCGGAGACCATCTGCTCATGGTTGCACTTGGCACATCTTACGGTAATCACGGTAGGCGTCTCCCATGCTTATAATAACTTATAGGCAAATATCGTCGCTTTTACAAACGATATTCGTGATTTTTTCCGGCAAAAAATGTTTTGTCGATGATGGCATCCGCCCGTTTTCCATCTTGGAGCGGGGAAAACACGCAATGCTTTTGAAGAAGTACGCCATTCTCTTTTTCCATTTCCGGCCTCCCCCCGGGTGCGACCCGCTTCGCCGGCAGCGTGCCGGTGCGTCACTACCGGGGCATACTCCGCTTCGCGTCGGCTCTTGGCCCCCGAAAACAAAGAAGATTTCAGAACACGGAACAAGGATTGTTGATTTTTGAAGGGAAAAAACCGAACTTTAAAATTACTCCTTGCCGCCGTTTTGCCGGTTACACGAGGTCAACTGTCCTCTGTCATGTCTGAGATTCTCGAGCACCGGCGAGAGAATACGGCGACCGTGCGGCGAATTCGAGCTTTCGCGACGGCGTCAAGCCGGAGCGAAACCGAATTCGCCGCACAATCCCGCACCGGGCCGCACCCGGGCGCGGTCCAGCGGGCGAATACCGCTGGTCGCACGAAGTGCGAAATCCCCCGTCCCGTTTCCCGCTACTCGCTAACCGTTGGCCGCGGTCGCCGGCCGCGCCAAACTGCGCTCCAATGCCGTCGCCAGCGAACCGGACGTTTCGGCCAACCCGGTGTCAAATCGTAAAGTTCGCGTTCGGCATGAAGCAAGGGCCAAGGTTTTGTGCAGCCTAAAACCAGATAGGCGTCGGACCGCAGAGAGAGCGCGTAGTGGGGAAATTCCTGCCAGCCCATGAAGGTCAGCGCCAGCTTCATCATTCCGGTGGTGACGGCTTGTCCGACGACCGTGGTCGCGATCAGATAGCGTTCGTCGCGGGACAACGCGATATTTTGCTGTCGATGCAAGTTCAGGCGTACCGTGAGTTGATCGTCGGCGGTGACGGTGAGTCTTGCTTCCTGTTGTTTGAGAAACGTTTGCCAGATTCGATTTTCGAGTTCTCCGGTGAAGATCATTTTACGCCCCTCCTGTTTTGTTGGTGTTGTGATTCTTAAGGCGGGCGTTGCCCGCAACCCTATGGGGAGTGAAATCAGGAGAGATTGAAAAACCATGGTGGTATCCGTTATATTTTGTTATCGAGACAAAAAAACAACGGAAGTCCACCATGGAAAAATTTATTGCCGCGCATCAAGACAATATACACGGTGTAATCTCATGTGTCGACCGAATTATTTTCAAAGGCTACAGTCCGTTAAGCTGGACGGATAGCATGATGCAATATCTGAATTACAACAACCTGTTGATAAAAGACTTCAAGAGTCATGCGCAGGCGCTGTCGCACCGGTTGCGCGATCATGGCAAGGCCGTGGCCGCGCAATACGGCCGTCCCTATTTCCCGCCGGAAGGGAAGTACGACAAGGAAGATCGGGCACGGGAGATTATCGAGCAGGATCATATCGACTCCGGGCTGGTGGCGGTCATGGCGGCGCGGGAAAGCAGTCCGACGTTTCAAATGGTGGGTGGGGCGGGACGTCCACGCCTGGTTCCGGCTTCGATTCCGCAGTTGTGCTTGTACTATTACCTCCTGCATCCCGAGTTCGGCCTGATGCATATTCGGATTCAGACCTGGTTGCCGTTCACGGTGCAGATTTATCTCAACGGCCATGACTGGCTGGCGCGCCGGATGACCAGGTCCGGCATTGATTATGAACAACTGGACAACTGTTTTGCGCGAATCAGCGATCCAGTCCGGGCCCAGGCGTTGGCCGATGAATTCCTCCGGCTCAAGTGGGCGGAAATATTGCCGCCGTTTGCCCGGCAGGTGAATCCGTTGCCGGAAGCGTGTTTTCCGCAGAACTACTATTGGGTGACGGATCAGGCCGAATACGCGACCGACGTCATGTTTAAAAATAACGCCGTCCTGGAGCCACTGTATGAAAAGTTGTTGGAACGCGCGATTCGCCGTTTCGGCCCGAAGGACGTCCTGACGTTCCTCGGCAAGAAATTTGACGGCCGCTTCACCGGCGAACAGATAAATTCCATGAAAAAGCGTTGGTCGGGAAGCCGGGTAAAGCATTGGATCCGGAAAAACTGGATGAAAATGTACGACAAATTCGGCCGTGTTTTACGCGTCGAAACAGTGTTCAACGATCCTTACGGCTTTAAAGTTCTGCGCTACGGCAAACGTAATGGCGAAACTATTTACGGCTGGTTTCCGTTGGGCAAAGGCGTGGCCAACCTTTATCGCTATGGCGAAATCGGCGCCGCCGCCAACGGCAATTATCTCAATGCGCTGGCGGTCGAACCCGATCCGCGTCCGGCCCGCGAAAGCCTGCAATCTTTGACGGCGCCGGTTACCCGCCGCGGACATCGTTACGGCGGTTTTAATCCGGTCAAAACGGAGGACGTCAAGATTTTCAAAGCCGTGATGAACGGCGATTTTGTCGCGTTCGGCTTTCAGAACCAGGACCTTCGCGAAGCTTTATTCGAACCGGCAAAGTCCAAGAAAACCGCCGCCAGGCTAAGCGCACGCACCGGACGTTTACTGAAAAAATTGCAGGTCCATGGATTGATTGCCAAAGTGCCCCGATCACGGCGCTGGCATGTAACTGAAAATGGCTGGGGCATCATGTCGGCAGCCACCGGATTTTACGATATCGGATGGTCGCAAATACTTGATAAACAAGCAGCTTAAGCTGCTGCTTTTATAAACGCTGAAAACACAGAACTTTAAAACATAGACACTATATGACAACAGCCGAACGTCTGTAAGGAGGGCATAAAAAAAGCGCTCCGATCACACCCATTGAGAGGTATCGCCAGACACCCAAGTCATGAATATGAAAGGAGCGCTCAAATATACATACTATCTGTATAAGTGAGCGCAACTTCCAACATTCGTTCCATGACTTTTGAAAACTGGCGATTTTCTCAATGAAACGTTCGCTGAAAGTCCGCTGTGAGACTTTGCTTGATTGTAATAAATAACTTACCGGATAAGCATTCCCCTTATTGTTACCTGAAATAGATAATAGAGCGTTGTGCTGAAAAAGCAAGGGAGCAAAGGGAACAAACTGCAAGCGCGCTCACTTGCGGGGCTCTCGTTGCGAGCCTACCCGTGGTGTTGCCGATGGGATAGATCGGGCTGTGTTTGAGGATGCAGGTGCGTGATTACCGGGGCATACTCGGCTTTGCGTCGGTCCCGTGCCCTCGGATACTTGTTTGGAGACTGCCGTCGGAATAGCCGTAATGCTGGAGGTTGCCGGCATGATTCCGGAACTTGTCGGACAATAAAATAAAGGAAGGCTCCGAATGCCGCCGGTTTTTCCCGTAATAGAGATAATTGCCGGAACGATAACGCCAAGACAATGACCCGCGAGGTTCCGGCATGATCGCGGGGAATTGCCCATGATTCCGGTCGGCGTACTCCATACATTGCTTAAGAATGGCGTTCATGTCGTTGCGGCAAAGAATCCGCTGGACGGCTTCCCGGGGTGCGAGCAGAAGTTCGCAGGAGCCCATGAAGGCAATGACCAGCAACGGCATTAAAAATAACACTCGCCGCTGCCATCGGGCGGGTTTCCGGCGAACTTCCAGAAACACGACCCAAAGTCCGGCCAGCAGGACCAGATAAAAAGCCGCTTGCATCAGAAAAACCTGTTTCATGGCAATAAAATCTTCCACCGGAAAAAATATGCATTCGGGAAGAATGCCGTAAAAACAGTTCAGCCCTCGCAACGGCAGGGCCGAATCCCAGAACATAAAACAAGGAAAGGCCAGGATCAATGCCATGTACAGGGCGCTGATACGGTTCAGAAAAATTGACCGGTATTTCATCGGTGCTTTCCCTTGTTCGGGCGAAGGTCGGTAAGGAAGATGGTCAGCGTAGCGAGGCCGACGTATTTCGTTACGAGGGACCGGAACTGCAAGGTTTCGGACAGGCAATTGCCGGAAACGGTCAACGTCAGTACGCACGAAGTTGTTGTCGATGGCTTGGGCAGTGCGAGCGTCTGCAATTCAAAACGGCCGTGAATTCGAGTCAGAATTCCTGTGACCGGAGGCAATGTTTGCATTGCTGGCGGTTTGGAGGCACGTTGTTCCTGAATCCAGGCGTTCAGGGTAAACGGTATTTCCGATCCGGAGCCGTCGGGATAAGAAAAAACATAGGTCAACGTTGATCGTTGAGTTGTCCAGTACCAAAAAAGAAAATTGCGATCTATTCGATCCAGCGTAATTTGTCCCACCATGGCATTTCCCGGTCGGGAGATATCCAGCGGATGTCCCCAGAGTACAACTTGGGTGACATGTGGCGGCAGGGTCATTTCCTGCGCTACGGTACCGTTGCCGCCGGGTTCAAGTTGGAAGCGGAGTTCCAGCCCACGGTTTCCGGACGGCACGGCCGTAACCGGTTTGACGCCCCACGCGCTTTCCCCGTAGAGCCCATGCAGATGCAGAAAAGGTTTGCCGCTTTTCGATCCCCAGGTCAGCGTTAACGGCAAATAAGCCGGGTCGACTTCCGCCGCGGCAAGCGTTCCGGCGGTCAGAAGAAAAAACAGCCAACTGGTCCATTGTTTCATAACTGAAGACTCGCAAGATTTCGGATGTTTTTACACTATAACCTCGGCGGGGGAGTTTCGCCAGTTTTTGACAAATCCGCCGGCGGACGATACTGTATGATTTTATGTATTTTTTCGGGCAACGGCGGAGGATAGGTTATCATGGAAATGGATACGGTAAAACAGAATTTCGAGGAAAAAGCACGCATTTTCGACAGTTTCATCGTTCAACACATTCCGGATTATCGCCGGATGCTGGACGCCGTGATTGCCAGCATTCCGTTCGAACATGACGCGCATTTCAAGGCGATCGACCTCGGCTGCGGGACCGGGACGTTGACCAAACTGCTGTCCGACGCTTTTCCTCATGCCGAACTTACCGGGATGGATATTGCCGACAACATGCTGGCGATGGCTCGGGCGAAACTCGGCGCTCGGGCCGGATGTCGTTTCGTGGCCGGGGATCTTCAGACGTATGAATTCGACAACCGGTACGACGTGGTGATGTCGTCGCTGGCGCTGCACCATCTGCGGACCGACGCCGACAAGCAGGCGGTGTACAAGCGGATTTTCGACGCGCTGACGCCGGGCGGCGTGTTTTTCAACGCGGACATTGTATTGAGTTCCGACGCTTTTCTGGAACAGGCGGCCATGGGCAAATGGAAAGAGTATCTGATGCGGAGCATTCCGGAAGCCGAGGTCGAAACGGTCTGGATTCCTCAGGCCCATGAACAGGACCGTCCGGCCCGGTTGATGGATCAGCTCGACTGGCTGCGCCGGTTCGGTTTTACCGGGGTGGACGTGGTCTGGAAATATTATAATTTTGCGGTCTATGGCGGGCGCAAACCGAGCTTGTCATAAGGTACGCTATGAATGGGGATGATGACGGAATGATGCCTTGTTTCGCACTTCGTGCGACCAGCGATTCCGCGCTGGACCCGGCCCGCGGAGCCCGCGGTGGCGGATTACCAAGGGCTTGCCGCCCCTGGACCCCGGCTGAACATGGCTATGTTCGCGGAGGACACCCGAACAGCTTCGGGTTTCCCCCTGCACCCCACTTCCCCAGCTTAACTTCAATGCGGACATCATTTCATCGTCACATCCTTACGAAAGGCAAGACGGATGACGGTCAAGGGTAACGGCGAAAAACGGAAAATCCGGACGAGGCGGAAGACGGTGGCTGCGGCGAGCCACGCGGTCCTGCTGCCCATGGCGCTGGTTTCCGGCCGGATGATGAAGGAATTCGGCAAGTTGCCGTCGGCTGACGAAGTCCGGCGTTTTCGGCACTTGTCGAATTATGCCGATGGCTGTTTTGTCAACGCGGAAGTTCTGGAACCGCCGCGGGCCGGAGGCAGCGGGCTGCCTTGGCGGAATATTCTGCTTTCCGACGTCAATGATCCCCAAGTTGCCTTGCCGCAGGTGAAACTTGACCGGAACTCTTTTTCCGCTGTCCGCGATGATTTTTCGGTGATCTGGCTGGGGCATGCGATGCTGATGATCGAACTGGGCGGGGTGCGGATTCTGACCGATCCGGTGTTCGGCAACGCGGCGCCGTTGCCGGGACTGGTGCGGCGTCACGCGGCGGCGCCGCTGTCCCGGAAAGAGTTGCCGCCAGTGGACCTGATTCTGTTGACGCACGACCACTACGACCATCTCGAATATGCCACGATCCGTTCGTTGCGGGGGGAGTCGACGCCGCTGATTGCCCCGTTGGGCGTGGGGGCGCGGCTGCGCGGGTGGGGCATTGCGGCTGCGCGGATTCACGAATTGAACTGGAACGAGAGCATCGAACGGAACGGCATCAAGATCACGGCGGTGACGTCGCGGCATTTTTCCGGCCGGACGCTCGGTACCCGCAACCGGACGCTCTGGGCGGCCTATGTCCTGGAAACGCCCCGTCACCGGATGTTTTTGGGGTGTGACGGCGGTTATGGCCGGCATTTTCGGGCCATCGGGCAACAGTACGGTCCGTTCGATCTGGTCGCGCTGGAAATCGACGCCTGGAACGACTCCTGGCCCAGCAATCATATGTTTCCGGAACAGGTGCCGCTGGCGTGTCGCGACTTGAACGGCAAACTGCTGCTGCCGATCCACTGGGGTGTTTTCGATTTGGCCAACCATCCGTGGAACGCGTCGATCCGGGCGGTGGTCCGGGAGGCGGAAAAGCACGGCGTGCCGCTGACCACGCCGCAGATGGGACAGAAAATCATTCCCGGCATCACTCCGACCGGTCCCTGGTGGGAGTTGCCGCTGTCGTCGTAAAAACTATTCATCGGGAGGAACGTTTATCCCGCCGTCCGATGGAAGCTCACGGATTCCAAGTCCATCCTTGCGAATGGTGGCACTACCATGATCGCGGCTGGGAAAAACAGCCGGTGTTGGACGTGCCGTTTTCCGCCGTGAAATAATTCCGGCGGCAAAGCCAAACCGGGTTAACGCCAGAAGCGCCGGACATCCCACCAGGGCAGGGCGGCCGGGGTCGGCGCGACGGCCGGACGCGGGGCAGGTGTCGCCGCCGGCGCAGACGTTGTCGTGCCGACGATTGCCGTCGGCACGTCGGTTCGGAACGGCGAGGCGGGAAGTCCATCCTGATTGAATAAATTGCAGCCGCAGGGATCGTCGGCCCAAGCGTAGCGGACGGCGGTGGGTTTGGGGACTTTGCCGCTCCAGACGATGACGTCCTTGCCGTCGACCGCGGCATTGGCCCAGTAGAAACGGCCATTCTGTCCGGCGATGGCGAAATGCAGCAAGCGTCCGCCGTTTTTCACTTCCAGCCCCTTGCCGACGGATTGAAATTGAATCCGGATTTTGCCGCCTTCCACGGTCATCCGGTCGAAGATCGGACCGGAGATGGAGGGATGCTGTTCCGGTTTGATAAAATGTTCGCGATAGGCGGTGCGTTCCGTCAGCTGGGCGAGGCGGTCGGCAAACTTACGCTGGTCGTATTGCGGCAGGGGCTGGTCCGGTTTGCCGAGATCGATGGTGACCAGACAATAGGAGTTGGGCACCCGTTGCGAAGTTTGCAGTTGCGCTTCCCGGAGTTCGGCCAGTTTGCTTTCCTGCGGGAGCGGCCACTGGGAACCGCAGTTGGGCGTTTGGACAATGACAAAATGGTGTTCCGCGCCTTCCAGTCGGCGCCAGGCGTTGATGACGTCCGTCAACTGCGTCCGGTATTCCGCCGCCGATCCGGCCGGGCGGTGATGATTCCAAACGACCCCGTGCACCGGGTAGGGCAGCAAGGGCAGCACCTGTTCGTGAAAAACCGCGCCGTTCGGAGCCAGCCAGTCGGTCAGCGGACGGTCGCCGCCGGGAAGCTGGATGATGCCGAAGGCTTCCTTCATTTCATATTGCATGCGGCGTCCGAAATAGTAGGCGGCGGCGGAAAAATAGGGGGCGGAATTCAGGCCGGACTGCTGCCATTTGCCGTCGTGAAAGACCCGGAGGCGGTAGACGGAGGAGATTTTGGCTTCTTTGGACCCGTCGTCGGCTTTGGCCAGCGGGAAGAAGGCATTGCTGTCGCCGGCCCAGAACCAGACTTCCCCCACCATCACGTCCCGGAGAATATACGTTTTTTTGCCGATCACGTTGATCTGAATGGAATCGCAATGGCCCAGCGGATCGAAAACCACCATCCAACGTCCGGCATCGTCGGCGACCGCGGTAGCTTTCTTTTCCAGAATTTCCACCCGGACGCGCCGTCCGGGTTCGCACCAGCCCCAGACCGGAATCCGAACGCCGCGCTGTAAAACCATACCGTCGCGGAACAGCGGCCCCAGCGTGATATTCTCCGCCGGCAGCGGTTCTTTCAAGGATGAGAGCCAGCCGCACCCGGTCAGCAGACCGGCGGCCAGCAACGGCAACAGACGCAAAATCCATTTCATAACGCAGCCTCGCAGTTGAGATCGAATGCAGAACAATATCCGGCGTCCGCCGGGATTGCAAGTCATTTAATGGACTGCGGAAGGAACGATGCAGAACACCCGGAGCTGGTGCGGCAGCCAATGCAGCGGCCGGTCCGAAGCGAGCGGCGTCAGCGTTCCGGCGGCGGCATCGAATTCCAGCCGTTCGCCGGCCACCGGCCATTCCACGTCGAGGTCCAGTTCGGGCGCCTCCTCGTTGAACAGCAAAAACCAGTGGCAGTCCGCTTTGACCAGATGCCGGACCCGCAACGCGGGTGCCGACGGCGTGACTTTCACAGTCGGCGGGCACCATTCCGGCAGGCTGAATCCGGCATCGGCGGAGAAGCGGATCAACCGGGCGCCCAACGGCGCCAGCGCCGCTTCCGCCGCGGCCGAGACGGGACCGTCGGCAAGGACGACCTCGTAATGAAAATCCCGGATGTCGACGCCGTCGGCGGTGACGGCGGCCGTATCGCCCAGCAACTTTTCTTCCAGATAGTTGAAATCATACTGGTGCTGAAAACACCATTTGGCGGCGGCCCAGGGCAAGTGATAGGAGTCGCCCAGGATTGCAACGCGGCAGAGCTGGCGGGAATCCGTGTTGAGCCAGCAGAGCCGGCGGCAGCGGTCGGCGTAGGAACGGTAGCGGTCCCACCAGACGGCATGGGGGCCGACGTCCGGCGGACGTTCGTCGCGGCGGACGCCCCGGACCGAATAGAAAAAGGCGTGCGGAATCAACTGGTTGACGCCCCGGACCAGACACCAGTCGGACAGCCAGTTCATCTCGTCCCAGGTCATTTCATGGCCGTAGGCCCCGCAGTATTCGTTGAGGTTGCGGCGGCGGCCGAGGTGGACCATGGCGGACGAACTGCATTTTGCCTGCGTCGACTGTTCGCCTTCCAGCGCCGACGGCGTATCCGGCAGCACCCAGCGCCAGACCAGGTCTTGACCCGGCGTGTCGAAAAAGCGCAGCGCCCCGATGTGGTCGGGACCTTCCGGATGGCCCATCAGTGCCAGGTGATGCCGTTCGCACCAGCGTTGCAGCCGGGTATAATAGGTCTCTTCCAGCCGGATGAGGAGGGCGCGGCGGTATTCGGCGCGATGTTTTTCGGCCTGGGGGACGCGGTCGGACCACAGCGCCGGCAGAAAAGGCGTGAAATCGTAGCCGAGAATCCGGTTGACTTCGGTTAAAATGCCGGTGGTGCCGGGACGGACTTCCGGCGACCGGCAACGTCCGAGCAAGCTGGGTTCGTCGGTAAAAATGCCGATCACGGTGGAGCCGAAATAGGGTTCGAGACGCGCGGCGAAACCGTCGTAGACCAGTTCGATGAATTTGTCGACGGCATCCGGATTGAGGATGTCGCCGGCGGGCGGTTCGTCTTCGCCCGGGCCTTCGTCGATATAGTGAACGCCCCGGATGACGCTGTCGATCGGCCGGTCGAAGACCGCCACATGGCGGTCGTTGAAACCGGCGACCCGGGCCACCAGATTTTCCCCGGGCGCCAGCACCAGCCGATGATGTTCCGGCAGTTCGACCGCCGCCAGCCCCCGGCAGCGGAACGCCGGATTGGCCGCCACGACCTGTCCGCACGAGGAGCCGGACGGATACATGGCTTCGTCGTAAAGAATGACTTTGAGTCCGCGCCGGGCTGCTTCGGCGATGGCGAATTCATAGAAATCGAGCAGCGCCGGGGACATCCACGGCAGCGACCGCGGCAGTCCGACCCGCGGATGAATGACAAAACCGGATACCCCGTGCCGTTCGAAATCGGTCATCTGACGCAGAATTTCTTCCCGGTCGAGGTCGTCATTCCAGAACCAGAACGGCATGAGACTGAATTCCGCCGGCGGCGCGGCCAATTCCACGGGAATTTGCATAAAACTTACCTCTGATGCTGATTGACGGAGATTGCCGCCGCCGGAATCGGAAGTCGGGAGCGGCGGCGGTCCTTTACAGTAACCGCCGCCGCCGCAACAATCAATATTTTTTTGCCTAGAATTTGACCAGATCGTCGATCTTGACCGGCAGTCCGGTGGCGATGGAACGATTGGCGGCAATACCGATCAGAATCGACTTGGCGCCGTCCACATAACCGGCGGCATGACCGAGCGGATCGTCCTTGGCGCCCAGGAATACGTCCTGGAGCAGCTTGCCGTCGGCACCGCCGTGACCGCTGAGATCGCCGGCGTCATAATCGATCACCTGCATTTTGCCCCAATGCGGCTGGAAGGTGATTTCCGGGACCAGGTCCTGCCGGGCCTTGCCGCATTCGCGCATGCCGGGTTGGTTGAAGTCTTCGCCCTTGCCGGAGTCGCACCACGGATTCTCGACCACGTTGAATTCCAGCCGGCCCTTGGTGCCGTTGAACATCACGCGGTAGCCTTCCCACGGCGAGTGGGCGTTCAGCGAATAGGTCAGGAGCGTCTTACGGCGGAACCGGACCAGCACGCCGGCGTTGTCTTCGGTGGAAATGCCGTCGTTCCAGACGGAGAGGTCGCGGTAATAACCGTCTTCCTGTTCGGCGTCGTAATAGAGGCCGTTGAGAAATTTATCATTGGGGCTGACGTGGAGGGCGAACGGATCGTCTTTGGCGATTTCGGAGCCGCGGGCGCGAAAATAGAATTGGGACATGCCGCGTTTTTCGGCGTTGGCTTTGCCGTAAAACATCAGATCGCCCATGGCGAAAACGGTGTCGGCCCAATCGTCCAGCCACCAGTTGACGAGGTCGAAATGGTGGGTGGATTTGTGTACCAGCAAACCGCCGTTGTTGCGTTTGTCGCGGTGCCAGCGACGGAAATAGTCGGCGCCGTGGCAGGTATCGAGCAGCCATTCGAAATGGACGCTGTTGATCTGACCGACCACGCCGCTGCGGAGGACTTCCTTGACTTTGGTGTTGCGCGGGGCGTAGCGATAATTAAAGGTGACGGTAAGATTACGACCAGTAGCTTTTTTAGTGTCAATAATCCGCTGGCACTTTTCGGCGTCGATGGTCATCGGTTTCTCGGTGATGGCGTCGCAGCCCAGTTCCATGGCCCGGCAGATGTACTGGTCGTGGGTGCGGTCCATGGAGGTGACGATGACGACGTCGGGACGCTGTTCCCGGATCATCTTGTCGAAATCGCCGGCGAGATAGGTCGGGACGGCGGGGTAGTGGCATTCTTCCTGCATCAGCTTGTTGTAGAACGCCATGCGCGCGGGGTTGGGGTCGCAGATGCCTTTCAGTTCCGCGATGTCGCGAAAGGTGTCGGTGATGGCTTTCAAGTACAGCCACGAACGACAGCCGGTTCCGACCAATACATACTTTTTCTTACTCATTTTACCTGCTCCTGGAGGGATTGTTGTTGACGAGCTTCCGCCGGGGCCGGCGGCGTCAGCCAGCGGTCCCGGTTGCTCAGTAGATGTCCGGCAATAAAAGCCGCCTGCAACCGGCAGACGGCATCCTGAAAATGAGCGTGGTCGCAGTACGCTTCCGGCCCGAGCGGCAGCGTGAAGCCATAGAGGTCGATCGCCGGAATACCGGCGGCGGCCATGATGCGATCGGCCTGGTCGTTGTAGGCGATCACGTCCGCCAGAAAACGGCGGAAATAGGGTTGACGGGTGTTGTGAATGGCGTCGAAGATGGGGGTTGAGCGGACCCACACGGCGGGCAGACGGTGTTGCTGAAGTAACGCCGTGACGGCGGTCAGATTTTGGCCGTATTCGTCGGGTTCGACTTCGTGTCCGGCGTCCGTGGTCTTGATGTCGTGCAGACCGCAGTTGAACAGCAGCAGATCGTTGCCGGCGGCGATGGACGGCAGCATTTCCGTCAGGTACCGGAGACAGTCGCGGGAATTGCCGCCGTTGGCGACCGAGACCTGGTTGAGATCGCCGGCGGGGGCGTTGCCGCCTTTGCGGTCGTAATGAAAAACCGGCGCGAGAAAATCCCGCAGATAGGGACCGTAATGCAGGGAAATGCTGTCGGCCAAAACAAATAGTTTGATCGGTTTCATCAACGTTTTCCTCGAATTAAATGCTTTCGCGGGCGACAAAACGGGTGGGGAACATCGTCCGGCCGGGAACGAAGCCGCCGGGTTTGACCAACTCCACTACTTTTTCCGCCATCGCATCCACCGGCTGGGCCACCGAACTGAGACTGGGGGCGGTGAACTGATCGGTCGGATCGTCGTCGAAACCGACGACCGCGACTTGTTGCGGTACCGCGACCCGATGTTCGTAACAATATTTCAGAAAGCCCAGCGCCAGTCGATCGGTGTGGAAAAAGACGGCGTCGCCGTGTTCGAGAATCTGCGGCGCGACCTGATAGCCGCTTTCATATTCCAGACTGCCGGTTTCGATCAGTCGGCTGTCGTCCGGGGAGAGGCCGCATTCTTGGAGCGCGGCGGCAAACCCGCGCAATCGGCTGGGCAGACGGGTTCCGCACTGGACGACGTGCTGGCGTCCCGAGCGAATCAGTCGGGCAATACCGTCGCGAATGCCGGATTCCCGGTCGATCTCGATATCGGCAGCCTGAGGAAAAAGCCGTTCGGACTCGATATCGACGAGCACCACCTGCAACGACAGTCCCGCCAGCAAGTCCGCCGGATTCCAGGCCGGATTCCAGGCGTTGAAAATTACGGTGTCGATCAGACCGAGCCAGTCCTGCAACATTTTCCGCAACTCGCCGGCGGTGGCCGGCAATAGCGCGGAGATCGGATAAAATCCCGCCGCTTCCAGACGGCTCTGCATCGCGGACGTTTTCCGCACGGTCATGGCCACCGACACCGGCGGCAGCACCATGCCCACAAAATTATTTCGCTGTAACCGGAGATTCCGCGCCGCCATATTGGGGATGTAACCCAGTTCACGAGCCAACGCCTGAATCCGGGCGGTGGTTTCCGGATTACCGCCGGGTTCGTTCTTCAACGCCCGGGTCACGCTGCGGATCGAAACCCCCGCCGCTTCCGCGATCGCTTTTAAAGTCACGCTCATCAAAGGTACTCTCAATGGTTATTGCCAACGTTGGCAATAATTATAACGCCACTTGGAAACATTGTCAACCGGAAATTCATCGCCGAACGGGAAAGAACCGGTTTTTCAGGGAAGAATTTACTCCTTTACCGGTTCCCCCAAAGAGAAAAAATCGCCTGGCAAAATAATTCGCTACGCGATTTTTTTACTGCCGAAAAGAGTAAAAAACTACGTTTTCAACCACTTCCAGACCAACGTCCGACTGACGCCGAAATGGCGGGCGACTTCCGCTTTATTGCCGTGGCAGGCCGTCAGCACGGACTGGAGATCGGCCGGGGACGGTGGCTGGCGGTGCGGGCGAAGCGGAACTGTCGGCGCGGCGACTGGAGCCGATGTCATCGGAACGGCCGCAGGAGGGGCCGGGTGCGGAGATCGTACTTCTTCCGGCAGGTGGTCGACGGCGATGGCGTCGCCGTCCGGGCAGACGACAAAGGCGTACTCGACGGCGTTCTCCAGTTCCCGGATGTTGCCGGGCCAGGGATAGTCGAGGCAGTGTTGTAGCGCGTCCGGAGCAATGCCGTCCAGATGGCGTCCGGTCTGCCGGTTGAAACGGGCGATGAAATGGGCCAGTAGCGCGGGCAGGTCCGACTTCCGTTCCCGGAGCGGCGGCAATTGGAGCGGAAACACCCGGAGACGGTAGTAGAGATCGTCGCGGAACCTGCCGCTCTTGGCTTCGGCCTGCAGGTCGCGGTTGGTGGCGGCGATGACGCGGACGTCGACCCGGCGGGTGACGGAATCGCCTACGCGTTCGAATTCGCCCTGCTGGAGCACCCGAAGCAGTTTTACCTGCATTGTCATGCTCAATTCGCCGACTTCGTCGAGAAAGATCGTGCCGCCGTCGGCGGCTTCAAAACGTCCGGTCCGGTCCTTGATGGCGCCGGTAAAGGCCCCTTTGACGTGACCGAACAGTTCGCTTTCCAGCAGATTTTCCGGCAGGGCGCCGCAGTTGACTTTGACCAGCGGACCGTGACGGCGCGGACTGTGGTTGTGGATGGCGGCGGCGGCCAGTTCTTTTCCGGTGCCGCTTTCACCGAGGATCAATACGGTGGCATCGCTGCCGGCGGCCAGTTTGATCAGCCGGAAGATTTCCCGCATGGCGTCGGAACGGCCGATCATGCCGGCAAAGTCGCCGCTGCCGATTTCGGCTTCCGACTGTAAATTTTCCACGGTTTCCCGCAGTCTTTCCACCGGACGGAAGTCGGTCACGGTTTGCAGTACGCCGATCACCCGTCCGACTTCGTTGCGCAGCGCCCGGGCATTGACCAGCACCGGAATGGCTTTGCCGTCTTTGCCCAGCATCCGGCATTCGCAGCCGGTGACGCAGACTTCCGAGCCGGTGCTTTTCATCAGATTGGCGATGCGATGGGAATTGACGCAGTTCGGCGCCCGCAGTTTGAACAGCGATTGCCCCAGCATTTCCTCCGCCTGATACCCGGTGATTTCCGTCATTGCCGGATTCCAGAGCTGGACGATTCCCTCGCTGTCGATTACCACCACGCCTTCCGCCATGGTATTGATGATCAATCCCGGGGAGACTACCTGAATCGGTTCGTTGCCGGTTGCCATGGTCCGTTTTCTCCGTTATAGTAACGTTACCAAAAACAGAAGTAACGTTACCTTGGCGTTACTGAAAATGCAAACGAAACGGAAAAAAAGCGGAAGATTTGTTATAACATATTGAAGATGAACACAAATATGGTAGATGAAAAAACGTTGGCATGGAAACGGCTAAAAGGTCTGTCGATCAGCAAACCGTAAGTATGAGGTGTAAAAATGGAAGAACTCAAACACGCAATGGAATTAAACGGGGCCAACTTCGACGAACAGGCGGGAAAAGGCGTAGCGCTGGTGGATTTCTGGGCGCCGTGGTGCGGACCCTGCCGGAGCATGGGGCCGGTCATCGACGAACTGCACGGCGAATATGACGGTCGGGCGCTGGTCGGCAAAGTCAACGTGGACGAAGCCGATACGCTGGCGGCCCGGTTCGGCGTGATGACCATCCCGTCGATCTTCGTGCTGAAGGATGGTGAAGTGGTTCAGCATTTCGTCGGCGTGCAGCCGAAGGAAAATCTCAAATTGGCATTAAACGCGGCCCTCGAAGGCTGAAAGGATAGACGGGATAAAATGAAAGTTGTCATCATTGGGGGCGTGGCCGGCGGCGCGAGTACCGCGGCCCGTTTGAGAAGACTCGACGAACAGGCGCAGATCGTGATGGTGGAACGGGGACCGTATATTTCGTTCGCCAACTGCGGGCTGCCGTACCATCTGGGCGGCGTGATTCCGACGCGCGAACAGTTGCTGGTGATGTCGGAACAGGCGTTTTCCGCGCGGTTCAACGTGGACGTCCGGACCCGGCAGGAAGCGACCGCGATCAACCGCGACCGCAAAACGGTGACGCTGAAAAAGGAGGACGGCACCGTTTACGAGGAATCCTACGACCGGCTGGTGCTGGCCACCGGGTCCAGCGCGGTACTGCCGCCGCTGCCGGGCGCCGACGATCCCGACGTCTATCGGCTGTGGAACATCCCCGATCTGGACGCGATCATGGCGAAGCTCGGCAAGGCGGCCCGGTCGGCGGTGGTGGTCGGCGGCGGCTTCATCGGTCTGGAAGCGGCGGAAAATCTGCGGCTTCGAGGGCTGAAAGTAACGGTCGTCGAACTGTTGCCGCAGATTCTGCCGACCCTCGACCCGGAAATGACGGTGCCGCTGCGGCAGGAATTGGCCCGGCTGGGCATCGACGTTCGCCTGGGCACGAAAGTGCAGGGGTTGCGCCGCAACGCGGGCGGTCAACTGGAAGCGGAACTGGATCAGGGCGAACCGGCGACGGGCGATCTGGTGTTGATGTGCGTCGGGGTGCGGCCGAACTCCGGTCTGGCAAAGGCTGCCGGACTGACGCTCAACGCCCGCGGCGGCATCGTGACCGACGACCATTTGCGGACGTCCGATCCCGATATTTACGCCGTCGGCGACGTGATTGAAGTGGCGGAACCGGTTTTCGGCGGTCGGACGATGATTCCGCTCGCCGGTCCGGCCAACCGTCAGGGGCGCATAGCGGCCGACAATCTGGCCGGACGCGACAGCGTCTATCGCGGTACCCTGGGCACGGCGATCGTCAAGATCGGCCGGCTGGCGGCGGCCAGCGTCGGCTGGACGGAACGCCGGTTGCGGCAGGACGGACGGGAATTTCAGCAGGTGTATTTGCATCCGGCTGCGCACGCCGGTTATTATCCGGGTGCGAAACCGTTGGATATCAAACTGATTTTCGATGCGAAAGGACACATCCTCGGCACGCAGATCGTCGGTACGGATGGCACGGACAAGCGGATCGACGTGATCGCCTCGGCAATCAATGCCGGGCTGACGGTCGATCAGCTGGCCGAACTCGAGCTGGCTTATGCTCCGCCTTTCGGTTCCGCCAAGGACCCGGTCAATCTGGCCGGGATGGTCGCCGGCAACGTGCTCCGGGGCGACACGGTGGCGGTTCAGGCGAATGCCATCCCTGCCGGGGTGCTGCTTCTCGACGTCCGGCAACCGGAAGAAACCGCGCTTGGCGCGATTCCGGAAGCCACCAATATTCCATTGGGCCAATTGCGGTCGCGGCTGGCGGAACTGCCGCACGACCGGCGGATCGTGACCTATTGTCAGGTCGGGCTGCGCGGCTATGTGGCCGAACGGATTTTGCGGCAGCATGGTTTCGATGCTGCCAATCTCAGCGGCGGGATGGCAACCTGGAAGATGTTCCATCCCGGTCCGATCACGCCGGCATTGCCGGCGGAAACCGGGTCAAACTGCTGTGCGGTAAGAGCGGAAACGGCCACCCCCGCCTTACCGCCGGCAGTTTCCGATAGCGGCAAGAAGGTGGACGTCCGGGGCTTGCAGTGTCCGGGGCCGGTCGTCCGGTTGAAACAGGAAATGGATGCGTTGCCGACGGGTCAACTGCTGGAACTGCTGGCGCCCGCGACGTTCCGTCCCGATTTGGAAGCCTGGTGCCGGACCGCCGGGTATGCGGTGACGGTGGCGGATTTCGATGCCGATTCCATTCGGGCGGTGGTCCGCAAAGGCGGCGCGCAGCCGGAAAATCTGCCGATTTCACCGAATGCCGGGAACAATCGGTCGGCGGCGCTGGTCTTATTCAGTAACGATCTGGATAAAGCAATGGCGGCGTTCATTATCGCTTCCGGAATGGCGGCGGCCGGGATGAAAGTGACGATTTTCTTCACTTTCTGGGGCTTGAGCGTGTTGCGGAAGGAAAATCCGCCGGCGTTGAAGAAAGGTCTGATGGACCGCATGTTCGGGTGGATGTTACCGCGCGGCGCCCGGCATTTGGCGCTGTCCCAGATGAATATGGGCGGACTGGGCGCAACCATGATGAAGAAAGTCATGGCGGACAAGCGGGTAACGGCGTTGCCGGAACTTATTGCTGGAGCCCGGCAACTGGGCGTGCGGTTCATCGTTTGTGAAATGGCGATGAATGTGATGGGACTCAAGCGCGAAGAGTTGATCGACGATATCGACGAAGTAGTAGGCGTGGCGACGTTTGCCGCGCTGGTCAAAGAAGGGGGGCAGCCGATGTTCATCTGAGCGCGGCGAAAGCGCGGACGACATGGGCGGGGCTACCGGTAAAGATAAGGAGTACGGAATGATGAAAAAACTGATGTTGGGATTGTTTTCCCTGTTGACGCTGGCTTTGCTGCCGGCGGCGCAGGCGGGGGCTCCGGAAGCGGAAGTCATCTTGCAGAAAGCGGCGGATTTTGATGCGGTCGTCTTGAAAGCGAAAGTGCCGTGTCTGGTCGACTTCTATGCCGACTGGTGTCCGCCGTGCCAGAAGACCGGACCGATTCTCGCCCAGTTGGCGAAGACCTGGGCCGGAAAGCTGAAAGTCGTCAAGGTGAATGTCGACAAGTTCCCGAGCCTGGCGGAACAGTACAAAGTCGAAGGCATTCCGGATGTCCGGGTGTTTTCGGGCGGCAAACAGATCGAACAGTACGTCGGATTCCAAACCGAAGAAGAATGGGCGGCAATCGTCGCCAAACTGTTGCAGAAATAAAAAAAGCGGTCCGGCGATTGCCGCCGGACCGCTTCACTTCGAAACGATCGGAACTCAGTTGTAACTGAAGCAGAAAGCGTTGGTCGCTTTGACGCACTTTTTGATCTGTTCCACGAGTTCGGTGGAGAGCGGGGCATTGACCTTGATGACTGCGAGCGACCGGTTGGACGTGAGGTCCTGCGGGGCGCGGATGTCGATGATGTTGATGCCTTTTTCTCCGAGCAGACTGGCGATCTTGCCGATCACGCCGGGTTCGTCGCTGTATTCGACGAACAGGTTGTGGCCGGTGGGTTCGAGATAGAGCTTGTCGAAGTTGTTGAGGCGGGAGATCATCAGGTTGTTTTCGGTCAAGGTGCCGCGGACGCTGACCTGGCGGATGGTATCTTTGCCGGACAGCAGGTCGATGGTCATCGAATCGCCGTAGTGCTTGGAGTTGTCGACTTCGCGGTTCTGGTAATCGATGCCGCGCTGGGTCAGGAACGTCTGCGCGTCGGCGGCTTCGAGGTACGGATCGAATTCGCTGGAGATGCCGGCGGTGATCGGGGCGAGCATCCATTTGGCGAACTGGTTGAGTTTGCCGTAGAAGCTGGTTTCGATCTTGTGCGGCGGATGGTTTTCGCCGAGGTACTGCCGGCCGAGCGAAGTCAGCACGTGGGCGAGTTTCTGATAATTGGCGTCGAGACCGTCGGGCAGACCCTTGTTGACGACGCAGTTGGTGATGCCTTTTTCGAAGTAATCGATGGTCTGTTCGGCGGCGCGCATGGCGGCGTTGAAATTGGCTTCATGGGTATTGGCGCCGAGATGCGGGAGCATCAGGTCGGCAATGTCGGCAACGGGTTTCTCGCCGGCTTCGTCTTTGGGATAAACGTCGGTGGCGAAGAAGAATTTCTTGGCGGTCTTGGCGGCGCGGATGTCGGCTTCGTTGACGATGCCGGCCCGGGCGCAGTTGATGATGGCGGCGCCGGGTTTCAGCAGCTCGAGCAGCTTGGCGTTGACCATGCCCTTGGTGTCATTGTTCTGCGGCACGTGCAGGGAGATGTAGTCGGCCTGCTTGAAAATTTCTTCGACGGTGGTCAGTTCCACGCCGAGGGTCTTGGCCAAACTCGCGGACGCGACCGGGTCGTAGGCCAGCACTTTGACATCGAATCCGGTCAGGCGCTTGACCAGCAGCCGGCCGATGTTGCCCAAACCGATGATGCCGATGGTTTTGCCGGTCAATTCGGTGCCCATCATCGAGGATTTTTCCCACTGTCCGGCGCGGGTGGTGACGTCGCCGCGGACCACGTGGCGGGCCATTGCCAGCATGATCGCCACGACTTCTTCGGCGACGGCGTTGGAGTTGGCGCCCGGGGTGTTCATGACGTCGATCTTGCGGCGGCGGGCGTATTTGGTGTCGATGGTGTCGTAGCCGGCGCCGGCGCGGACGATCAGTTTGAGCTGGGGCAGGGCGTCGATTTCGGCGGGAGTGACTTTTTCGCTGCGGACGATCAGCACGTTGGCGTCGGGATGTTCGGCGGCCAGTTCGGGCAATTTTTTCGCGGCGTCCTGGACTACCGTATAACCGTTATCCGCCAGCAATTTGGCTGCGGCTTTGTCGAGTTTGGTCGGGATTAATACTTTCATGGATTCTATAGCTCCTGTTCTTGGTTTTGCAGGAAATCGCTGTCGCATTTTAAGGTTACGAACAAGGGCGACAGTAAATTTTAAATTATAATCCATTAACCGGAGTTTACAACATGATGTTTTAAGGTTTTTGCATTATATTAATAAGCGTAACCGCAAAAATACTGGAATCGGGAATTTGCGGATCGAGCTTGAAAATCGGGCGACGCAAGGTACGATGAAAGAAGCAGGACCGCTCCGCGGTGGCCGGATTGCTTGACCTTACAGTCAACCTCTAACGAAAGAAGCAATCATGGACGAAGACATCCCCGAAATGATCTGGCTGGAGGAAGTGGATTCCACCATCAATTACAGTCTGACCAACTTCAACGCCATTGCCGACGGCGTGATGGTGGCCGCCGGCACGCAGACGGCCGGACGGGGACGGCAGGCCCGACGCTGGCTGTCGCCGCCGCACCAGAACGCCTATGTGGCATTTGTGGTCAAGCAGTTTCCCGGTCTGCCGCACCAGACCTCCTGGATCGGGTCGCTGGCCGTGCTGGACGCCTTGCGCGAATGCGCCCCCGATCTCCGCGTCTGGCTGAAATGGCCGAACGACGCCTATTGCGGCCATTGCAAGATTGCCGGGATTCTTTGCGAAACCCACAGCAGCGGGGGCCGGATCGACGGCATTGTGATCGGCATCGGCGTCAACCTGAACATGCGGACCGAGTTGCTGGCGGACATCGACCAGCCGGCCACATCCGTGCTGCGGGAAACCGGCAAGCCGGTCAATCTGGAAAAATTTCTGCTGGTATTGGCCAAAAGTTTGCGCCGCCGCTATATCTCCGGTTCGGCCTGCATCGATGCGCTCTATCGCGAATGGCGGGAATGCAACGCCCTCATCGGACGGGAAATCGAGATTTCCATCGATCACAACCGCGAAGCCATTCGCGGCCGGGTCGTCGATCTGGGGCCGGACGGCGAACTGCAGTTGCAGACGGGCGACCGGATCATGAAATTCTACAGCGGCGACATTCACATTAAGAAAGATTCGATGTTCCACTGAGCAAGATGCCGGGGTCGGGATATCTATCGGTTGCCTATACGGTCAGTTCAGATTGAAGACTTTCTTCCAGCGGTTGATGACGATCAGCCGCCATAGCACCAGCGGAAACGGCATCTGGGTAGTGGTATATTTGTGCACCGCCTGGGCCATCTGGTCTTTGTCGATGTAATATTCCCGGAGAATGTCGTCGATATTCTGGAGCAGGAGGGTGTGAAAAATCCGTTTCTGCCATTTTGCTTCGGTTACGAATTCATCGTCGGTCAGATCGGATTTGTCGGTCATGCCGCGCGGAATGAAGTTGGCGCAACTGACCCGGAGGATCTGTTTGGTCAGGCCGTTGGCCAACCGGAACGGCAACGGCAACCGCAAGGCCAGTGCCGTCAGTTTCTGGTCCATGAAAGGATGGCGGATTTCGCACTGGCCGTAGAATGCGCAGCGGTCGAGAAAGTGCAGGGTTTCGCGGTGGCGCATGATTTCCATGATGGCGATTTTCAGCAGGGAATCGGTTTCCATTTCCGGATATCCGAAGTTGGGTTCCGGCCAGTCGACGTTGCACAACCGGTCTTTGACGATCAAGTTTTGCGCCAGGGTGGCGCCCCGGCCGAAGGTCATTCGGCGGAGTTTGCCGAAGATTTGCAGCCAGGGGTGGTTGCTGACCCATTTGAAACGGCGCAGGTCGGAGATGAATGCGGCGGCCGATTCGTTGAACATTTTCCGGTTCAACAGCGCCCAGTAATAGTCGATGCTGCTGAATAAGAACTGACTGGCGCCCTCGCCGTCGAGAATAATGCGATGGTTGCAGATGCCGTGACTGTAGATCATCCAGTTGAGCAGACTGCGGTTGAAATCGAGCGGAAAGTCGTTGGCGTAGATCATCCGGTCGAGTTCGAACAGAAAATCGCGGCTTTTGAATTCGGTGCCGCAGGGTTCCGCCTGGATGAACCGGGCCACCTGGGAAACGGTTTTGAAGTTGTCGGCGAAATCGCCTTCGCCGTACAGCGAAAAGAGTTTCAGCCGTTCGTTGTTTTTGAGCGAGGCGGCAATGCCGGACACGGCGGCGGTGTTGAGGTCGCCGGTGACACGGATGCCGAGCGGGTACTGGTGCCGGATCTGGGACTGGACCGAATATTCCAGTCGGCTCCGGAATTCTTCGGCGGTATCTTCCAGCGGCAGCGTGTCGTCGACGCTGAAATCGAATTTATACCAGCAGTGGGCCTGGAGCGGGCAGCCCGGCGCCCAGCCGTGCATCTGCTGCTCCACGTAATGGCCGGGCGGCAACTCGAAAACGTCTTTCCACATGGTCAGCGAATCGTGGCGGACGGTGCCCGTGACCAGATAATGATAGATCATCGGCGGCTGGATTTCCGGCTGAAACCATGGAAAACTGAGCAACTGTTTGATTTCCGATACCGCGGTAAAGTTGCGAAAACGGTTGACGAAGTACAGCGGTTTGATGCCGAACGGGTCGCGCGCGAGAAAAAAACGCTGCTTGACCTGATGATAAATGCAGAGGCTGAACATGCCCTGAAAATACTTGAGGCATTTGGCGCCCCAGCGGCTGTAGGCGGCCAGCGCTACTTCCACGTCCGATTCCGACTTGAAGCTGTAGCCTTCGCTGACCAGCATCCGCCGGATTTCCTGATGGTTGTAGATTTCGCCGTCCATGATCGCCCAGCAGTCGCCGTCCTCATACGAAATCGGCTGACGTCCGTGTTCGGTAAGGTCGGTGAACAGGTAATGGCGGCAGCCGAGCGAAACCTGAAAGTCTCCGGCGGAAAAGTTTTTGCCATCGCAGTGATCGCCGCGGTGTTTGACGCATTCCAGCGCGCCATGCTGCGGCGTCAAAACATCATTGCTGATGCTGAATAATATCGCTCCCATGGTGACTGCCGGTTGCTTCCTTGCTGGTTATGAAATGCGTTTTCCGGTTGCCGCGGCAGCAACATGACCGGTTCTGTTTCCTGTCCATGATAGAACTTAATGCGAACCGGCTGAATTGCAATTGCCCGGAACCGCCGTCGTCCGGGAAAATCTTGTTCGCCGCCGCCGTCCGTCCGCGATTCGGCGCAATTCATCATGGGGGAGATCCGGACTGAGTTTCGGACCGTCAAGATCTGCGGACCGGATCGTTGCATTTTGTGAATTTTTTTTGCATTGTCGAAAAGAATGCATTTTTTACCTTTTCATAATAATTGTTATTGTTTTTTTCTATTATGGGGGTTGCATATTTTCGTGAAATCAATTATAATTATAAGTAGTTGGTTGATGTTTGCATGGTAAATGAACCTGAAATTAAAATTACATTGCGCAATTTTTGCACACAAGCATATTTTCCGGGTTGCGCGGCAAGGAAAAATCGATAAAAAATTTGAAAACGGAGAGCGTGGCATTTTGGAAAAAATAGGGGAGTGACGCGGGGGAATGCGTCGAGGGGGATGGCGTGGGGGAGATCCTTCCACAGGTTACTGTGGAAGGACTTTTTTATTTATCGGGGTCGCGTTTCCGGCTGGACAGGATGGTTTCGCCGAGATTCCGGGCGAAATCGCGAAAAACCGGAAGCATCTCATTTTCTTCGTTGCGCGGGTAGTCGCCGCGAATTTTCAGAAAATTACCCCGACAGGTGGTCAACAGCAGATGACCGTTGCGAAGCGTCACCTTGCCTTTGATGTCCGTTTCCTGCCAACTGAATTCGGCCCGATGGTATTCCACTTTCGAATGGTCCATGACGCAGATGCCGCCGCCCAGGTCCACCATGACCAGATGCTGGTATTGTTTGGGGTCCTGACTGATAAATTCTTCGCAGAGGTCCAGAAAATGCGCGCGGACGACCGGCGAATCGATGTCGTCCGGAATGTTTCCGAGTCCCAGTTTGTAGAGGGATACTTCAATTCTCAACGGTTTGCCGGGCAATTCGTAGACGACGGCGCGACCGTAGTAGTCGGCCGGCTGATATTCGTATTCGCCGGTTTTGACCAGCGGTCCCAGTTTGGACGGGAACGTAATGCGCGTGAAATAATCATACCAGGGGGCGCGGTCGAGAATGAATTCCCCCTGACGAACGGCCACGCAGCCGGACAACAGCGCCAGCGCGGTAAGTGCCGGCAACAGAAGTCGCAACAGGCGGCCGTTCATGGGGTGTTTCTCCGTTTACTTTTTGGCCGGAGCGGCCGGCGGATAGCCCAACTGCACTCCCAGCAACTGTTCGAAGAACTGTTCCCGGAATTTTTCCAGCGCCGGGGAGAGGGCGGCGGTTTCCGCCTGCGGGTAATTGGCCTGAATCTTGATAAAGCTGTTGTTGGTGGCGGTGATCAGCAGATTCGCTTCCAGAACATAGGAGTTGTTCTGGTCGTCTTTCGCGGTCCAGGCGAGCCGGTTCAGGTTGCAGTCGAGACGGGACCGGTCGGCGAAATAGAAACCGCTCTGCTGGTCGTCGCCTTTGACGAAGTGGTCGTCTTCATGCGCCTTTTGGAGATCGGCCACCACGCGGTCGCGGTGGTCGTCCAGCATCGGATTGCCCATCGGCGGGGCCGGCTGTTTTCCGGCGGCGGGCAGGGTGACGTTTTTCACGTGGCAGTCGGTCACTTCATCCAGTCCGTAGCGATAGAGATAGACGCAGACTTTCAGATTGGCATGGCCGGGCAGTTCGTAGGCCACGGCGCGGCCGTAGAGGGCGTCGGGCAGAAAACGGTATTCCCCGGTTTTGACGAAATCGCCGACCTTGGCCGGAAAAGAGAATCCGGTCTCGGCGTCGCGCCAACTTTGGGCGTCGGCGGTCCAGGTGTAATGGGGCGCCTCCGGTTTGGAAGCGCAACCCGAAGTGAAGAGCAATAACGTTCCGGCGAGAAACCCTGCAAAAGCAATGTATTTCATAGTCCGAATTCCCGATAGGTTAAACACGTACTATCAATTTACATCCATCCGATTCTTTTGCAAAGCCGACGGCCCGGAGTTTGTATTTTGGCGATTCCGGTACATAATAAAACGGTAATGGATTGGAGAAAAATACCGATGTCCGAAGCGTCCGAAACAATTATTCTGGTCGATGCGTTTGCCCAGATTTATCGTGGTTTTTATGCGGTCCGCAACCTCAGCAATTCCCGGGGCGAACCGACGAACGCCGTCTTTGCGATGGCCAAATTTCTGCTTAAACTGCAACGGGAATATCCGTCGGACCGCGGCGCGTTCGCATTCGACTGCGGCAAGCCGGCGTTCCGGCTGGAACTGGCTCCCGACTACAAAGCCAACCGTCCCCCGATGCCGGAAGCGCTGCAACAGCAGTTGCCGTTGCTTCACGAGCTGATTGCCGCGTTCGGCTGGAACGAGTTCAGCATGACCGGGTTTGAGGCGGACGACCTGCTGGCGGCGATGGCCGCCGACTTTCCCGACGCTCCGGTGCGGGTCGTTTCCGGCGACAAGGATTTGCATCAGATCGTGACCGAGCGCGTCCGGATGCTGGCGCCGGACCCGAAAGGCGGCTTGCAGGAACGCGGTCCCGCCGAAGTGTTCGAAAAGTTCGGCGTCGGCCCGACGGCGATGATCGATTATCTGGCGTTGATCGGCGACAGTTCCGACAATATCCCCGGTCTTGCGGGCGTCGGCCCCAAGACGGCGGTGGAAATGCTTCAGCAGTGCGGCAGCGTGGCCGCGATGACGGCTCATCCCGAACAGATCGCCAACCCCAAATGGCGGGAGAAAGTGACCGCCGGACGGGAGATTCTGGAAAAAAATCTGCAATTGATCCGCCTGAAAACCGCTACCGATACTCATCCCTGGAAGGAAGCCGACGCCCTCAAGCGCCGCGCTCCGGACGGGGCGAAACTGCGGGATCTCTGTACCCGGCTGGAACTGCGGAGCGTGGTCAAGGAATTGGACGAGCTGGCCATTGTTCCGCCGCCGGAACCGTCGCCGTCAGCCCCGGTTCAGCCCGACCTGTTCGGACTATGAACGACTGGGCCGGGAATACGCTCGAACATCACCTGAAACGCTTCTTCGGGTATTCGAGTTTCCGTCCCAACCAGCGGGACATTGTTTCCAGTCTGCTGGATGGCCGCGACGTGTTTGCGGTCATGCCCACCGGCGGCGGCAAATCGCTCTGCTTTCAACTCCCGGCGGCGCTGCGGGGCGGCACCTGCGTCGTCATCAGCCCGCTGATTTCGCTGATGAAGGATCAGGTCGACAACGCCCGCGAAGCCGGTCTCAACGCCGAATATCTCAACAGTTCGCTGGCCCCCGGCGCGGCGGGCGCCGTCTATCAGTTGATTCAGGACGGCGCGGTGAATCTGCTCTATGTGGCGCCGGAACGGTTCGCCATGGACGGTTTCCTGGCGCTGTTGCAGCGCATCAAGGTGTCGTTTTTCGCGGTCGACGAGGCCCACTGCATTTCGGAGTGGGGACACGATTTCCGGCCGGACTATCTGAATCTCAAGTTGTTGCGGGAACGTTTTCCGACGATTCCGATTGCCGCGTTCACCGCCACCGCCACCGCTCAAGTTCAGACCGACATCATTGAGCGGCTTCGGTTGCGCGATCCGTTTCTGGTCCGGGCTTCGTTCAACCGGCCCAACCTCTATTATCGCGTCGAAGCCAAGACCGATTTGCACGGGCAATTGCTGGAATTTCTTCAGTCTCGTTCGGACGAATCCGGCATCATCTACCGGACCAGTCGGCGCGACGTGGAAAGTACCGCCGCATTTCTGCGGGACCATCAAATCAATGCCGGCGCCTATCACGCCGGGCTGGAAAAAGTCGAACGCGACCGCATTCAGGATGAATTCAGCCGCGACGAACTTCAGGTGATCGTGGCGACCATCGCCTTCGGGATGGGCATCGACAAATCCAACGTGCGCTTCGTGCTGCACGGCGATCTGCCCAAAAACATGGAAAGTTATTATCAGGAAACCGGCCGGGCCGGACGTGACGGCGATCCCGCCCTCTGCATCCTCTATTACCGTTGGGGCGACGTTCCGAAAATCCGCTATTTTATCGAACAGATGGAGGAAGGCCCCGAACATGACGCCGCCGTCCAGAAGCTCGACGCGATGATTGCCTATGCCAGCGATCACCGGTGTCGACGCCGGGCCATTCTCGGCTACTTCGGCGAAAAGTACGAACCGGCCAACTGTTCCGGCTGCGATATTTGCGCCGACCACGTGGAACAGCGCGATCATACGATTCCGGCGCAGAAATTGATGTCGGCTGCCGCCCGGGTCAAAGAGGCGTTTCCGCTGGAACACCTGGTGGACATCGTGGCCGGCAAGGCCACTCCCGCCGTCACTGCCAACGGCCACGATCAATTGCCGACGTTCGGCATCGGTTCGGAAATGGACTATGCCGGGTGGAAAGCGCTGGCCGAGGAAATGCTGGCCCGCGAACTCTGGTTCCGCCCCGACGCCACCGGACGGATTGCGCTGACTCACAAGGGACACGAAATCCTGTTCGGCCGCGATAAATTTCTGGTCCTCCGGCGGACGCCGAAACCCGCCACCAAACCGAAAACCGTTTCCGCCAACGCGGCCGACTACCGGGGCGAGCTGTTCGAACGGCTGCGCTCGTTGCGCCGTCAGCTGGCCCGCGCCGCCGCCATCCCGCCCTATATGGTGTTCAGCGACCGAACCTTGCACGACATGAGCCGGATCATGCCGGAACAGCGCCGGGAAATGCTGCTGGTGACCGGGGTCAATCCGACCAAATTGAAACGTTACGGCAAGAGTTTTCTCGCCGAAATCAAAGTCTTTCTGGAAGAAAATCCGCCGGCCGTCACGTTTGCCGACAAGACCCCGGAAGTGGACAGCTGAAGGACGGGTTACGGCTGGAGATAAAACATCGGCATCTGGCCTTTGCCTTTGACTTCGATCGGGGGACGGGATTCGAACTGGAATTCCGTTTCGGCGGCGACCCGGATCGCGTCGGAAACATTGATGCGCATGGGTTCGGCGTGCTGTTCCAGCCGGGCGGCGGTGTTCACGGTGTCGCCGAAAATGTCGTAGATGTATTTGTTGATGCCGACCACGCCGCCGACCAGACTGCCGGTGTGGATGCCGATCCGGATGCGCCATTGGCGACCGCCTTTGGCGTTGCGTTCGTTCATATAGGCGAGCATGGCCTGTGCCACGCGCACCATGTTGCGTTGATGGTTGGTCTGGTCCGGCGTGGTGCCGCCGATGGCCAGATAGGCGTCGCCGATGGTTTTGATGCGTTCGCAATGATGTTCCGCGGTGATCCGGTCAAAAGCGGTAAAGAGGTCGTTCAGTTCGTCGATCAGTTCGGTCGGGGTCATGGTGGCCGACTGGGAAGTGAATTCGACCAGATCGGAAAAGAGGACGGTCACGCTGGGAAACAATTGGGGCACGGTGTGGCCGGTGTTTTTGAGTTCTTCCGCCACTTTGGGGGGCAGAATGTTGAGCAGCAGTTTTTCGGAACGGGCTTGTTCTTTTTCGAGGGCCTCGTTGAGCTGGAAAAGTTTCTGGTTGACTTCGGCCAGTCGTTTTTTCTGCTGTTCCAGCAGTTCCCGGTTGTTTTCCAGCAGAATCTTCTGGTCGAGGAGTTGGCGGCGCTGGACTTCGAGTTCTTCTTTGCTTTCCAGCAGATTGAGATTGGCTTCGGCCAGCGAAAATTTCTGGCTGGTCAGTTCGGCGATGGACCCGCCCCGGCGGCGCTGCCGGAGCCAGTGCACGAGGCTGCCGGCCAGCAGAATCAGGCCGATGCCCGCCAGCATCATCAGGACGACTTCGCCGACCCCGGAAAACAGATTGAGATTATGATTGACGGTAAGCATGGCGCACTTCCTCCGCAATGATTTCCAAGCCCCGGTCGACGATGGCGTCATCCTGTGCAAACGTGATTCGGAGGCATTCCTGCCGGTGCCGCCAGCCGTCGTCGGGCAGACCCGGGAAGAAATAGTGTCCGGCCACCACAATGACGCCCCGGCGTTTCAGCCGTTCGTAAAGCTCGGCCGAGGTGATCGGCAAGTCCCGCATCCACAGCCACAGGAAAATCGCGCCTTCCGACTTGTGAATGAAACAATCCAACCCGCGCAATAACTCCTGAAGTCGGGCGACGGCCCGGCGCGACTTGTTTTCATAATAGGGGCGGATCACGTCGCGGCTCAGCCGGATGATGTCGCCGTCGGCCACCATGTCGGTGGCCAGCGCCGCCGCCATGGAGCCGGGGGCCAGGTTGCAGATGGCGTTCAGGCCGGAGAGCGCGGCGATTACTTCCGGCGCGGCAATCACGATGCCGGTTCGCAGTCCCGGCAGACCGAGTTTCGACAGACTCATCGACAGCACGATGTGCGATTCCCACCGGGGTTGCGCGGCGGTGAAAATGATATTGGGAAACGGAGTGCCGTAGGCGTTGTCGATAATAAACGGAATCTGCCGTTCGCGGGCGATCGCGGAAAGCTTGTCCACTTCGTCGTCGGTAAGTACGTTGCCGGTGGGATTGGTGGGCCGGGAAACGCAGAGGGCGGCGATATCGTCGCTGACGTTCAGATGTTCGAAATCGACGTGATACTTGAACAGGCCGTCGCCGAGAAATTCGATTTGCGGCCGCCGCGACGTGAACAGGTGGTCTTCCAGGCCGACGTCGCCGTAGCCGATATACTCGGGAGCCAGCGGCAGCAGAATTTTGCCGAACGAACCGTCGGACCGCCGCCCGCCGAACAGATTGAACAGATAGAAGAAAGCCGACTGACTGCCGTTGGTCAGGGCGATGTTTTCGGGACCGACCGGCCAGCCGAACTCGCGTTGAAACAGTCCGGCCAGGGCGGCGATGAAACGGTGGTCGCCCTGTTGCGAAGTATAGCAGCCGATGATCCGTTCGAATTCGCCGGGCGTGGCGAGAATATGTTCCATCTGTCGCCGGAAGGCCTGTTCCACGGCGGGGATGTGGGCCGGATTGCCGCCGCCGAGCAGCAGCAACTGGCCGCGGCGACTGGCCATGGCTTTGCCCAGATCGTCCATCAGACTCAAAATGCCGGCATCGGTTTGGAACCGGTCGCCGAACGCGGAAAACTTCATCATGGTACGGCATGCTCCGTTAAGACTGCGATAAAAAAGCAAACGCGGCGATGGTATTAACCATAGCCGCGCTTGACGAGAAGGCAAAAGATCTTTGCCTTCAAATTACAGAATTTCGGCGATTTGAACCGCGTTCAGGGCCGCGCCCTTGAGCAGCTGGTCGCCGCTGATGAACATGTCCAGACCGCGTTTGTCGGTCCGGGAAACGTCCTGCCGGAGCCGGCCGGCGAGCACGTTGTAGAGTCCGGAGGCATCGACCGGCATCGGATACTGTTTGTTGGCCGGATCGTCGACCACGGTCACGCCGGGGGCCTTGGCGAGAATCGCGCGGGCTTCGTCCGGGGTGATTTCATTTTCGAATTCCATGTTGAGGGATTCGGAATGGGCGCGGAGGACCGGAACCCGGACGCAGGTGCAGGAGACCATCAGTTCGGGATGGTGCATGATCTTGCGGCCTTCGTTGAGCATCTTCATTTCTTCCTTGGTATAAGCGTTGTCGAGGAAGACGTCGATGTGCGGGATCAGGTTAAACGCGATCCGGTGAACGAAATATTTCGGGGCGATCGGCTGATCGTCGAGAATCTGCCGGGTCTGGATTTTGAGTTCTTCCATGGCCATGGCGCCGGCGCCGCTGGTCGCCTGATAGGTGGACGCCACCAGCCGTTTCAATTTCCGGGCCTTGTGCAGCGGATAGACGGCCACGACCATGATGATGGTCGAGCAGTTCGGATTGGAAATAATGCCCTTGTTCCACTTCACGTCTTCCGGATTGACTTCCGGAACCACCAGCGGAATATTGGGGTCCATGCGGAACGCGCTGGAGTTGTCGATCATCACGCCGTTGGCTTTGACCACGTCCTGGGCGAATTCTTTGGAGATGCCGGCGCCGGCGCTGAACAACGCGATATCGACGCCTTTGAAAGAGTCATGAGTCAGTTCTTCAACCGTGATCTGTTCGCCTTTGAACGGGAGCTTTTTTCCTGCGGAACGGGCGGAAGCCATCAGCCGGAGGTTGTTCACCGGGAAATTGCGCTTGGCTAAAGTTTCGATCATTTCGATGCCGACCGCGCCGGTGGCGCCTACGACGGCAACATTGAATCCTCTGCTCATTTTCATCTACTCCATACTTGGATCGGTTTATCCGGTCATAACCGGGATTTTTTACCATAAATGGCGGGTAAATTACCGCGTAATGACTTGCGAATCAAGCAAAATCCGGAAAAAAAGACAAACATTCAATATCGTTAAAAAATAATTTATTATATTGAACATTGCCGGACCGGACCGCATGGCGATTTTCCTCCGGCAATGGCTCCGGCCGGAAACGGATCGCGAAAGACCCCGATTTGCCAAACGGTTTTACCGGCAGTAAATTAGGTACTCGGTCAGCTGTCAATTTAGCGAAAGTGTGGACATCATGAATCGTTCCCGTCAGGTCCAGGTCGAACTGGGCGAACGCAGTTATGCCATTCGCATCGAAGCCGGAATTCTCGAACACGCCGCCGAAGCGTTTGCCGGTCCGGCGGCGGGACGGAGCGGACTGCTGATTACCGACAGCAACGTCGGTCCGTTATACGCCGAACGCGCCCGGGCGGCGCTGACCGCCGCCGGTGCGACCGTGAGCGTGGCCGCCATCCCCGCCGGCGAGGAACACAAGCGGCTGGAAACCTGCGCCGGACTCTATGCGCAAATGGTGCGGGCCGGACTGAACCGCAGTTCGTTTGCGGCGGCGTTGGGCGGCGGCGTGACCGGCGATATCACCGGGTTTACCGCGGCCACCTACATGCGCGGAATTCCCTTTATACAGATTCCGACTTCGCTGCTGGCCATGGTGGATTCCAGCGTGGGCGGCAAGACCGGCGTCGACCTGACGGAAGGCAAGAATCTGGTCGGCGCGTTCTGGCAGCCGGCGCTGGTGGTGATCGATCCCCAGATGCTGATTACGCTGCCGTTGCGGGAGATCCGTTGCGGGTTGGCGGAAATCGTCAAAACCGCGGTGATTCTCGATGAAGAACTTTTTTATCGGTTGGAACGGAATGTCGACCGGTTGTTGCAGCCGGATCTGGAATGTTATACCGATGTCATCGCCCGCTGCTGCGAATTGAAGGCCGGCGTGGTTTCGCAGGACGAAACCGAGCAGGGCATGCGGGCGATTCTGAATTACGGCCATACCTTCGGCCACGCCGTCGAAAAGGTGTCGAACTTTCAAATCGGCCACGGCGAGGCGGTGGCGATCGGCATGGTCATTGCCGCCGACTTGACGGTGGCGATGGGCGAGTGGCCGGCGGTTGATGCGCAGCGCCAGGAAGCGCTGTTGCGCGCGCTGGGGTTGCCGACCCGCGTTCCGTCGGGATTGAATCCCGAAACTTTGATGGCGGCCATGGGCAGCGACAAGAAAAAACAGCGCGATGGACTGGTCTTTATTCTGCCGCGCCGCATCGGCGAGGCGAACATCCGCCGTCAACTCGATCCTCTGCTGGTGCAAGCCGCCATAAGGGGGCGTTGTGACTGACCGCGACGCCTGCATTATTCTGAACATGATCTCCGGGGTGGGCGCGGCCCGGCTGGAGTCGTTGCTGGAAACGTTCGGTTCCCCGTCCGCCGTGCTGGCCCAGTCGAAAGAAGCGTTGGCGGAAGTCAAAAATATTCCCGAAAAACTGGCGGAAAGCATCGCCGGCTGGCGGCGGGAGATCAATTACGAACAGGAATTGGAGTTGGTGGACCGCGCCGGGGTGAAAATCATTACTCGGCTGGAACCGGAATACCCCGCCATTCTGAAAGAAATTTACGACCCGCCGATTTGTCTGTACGTCCGGGGCCAACTGCCGGATTTCAGCTGTAATACGATTGCCGTCGTCGGTTCGCGGCGAATGACGATATACGGACGGAAAATGGCGCAATATCTGGCCGAGTCGGCGGCGTACGCGGGTTGGAAAGTCGTTTCCGGGCTGGCGTACGGAGTGGATGCCGTGGCGCATCAGGCCACCATCGACGCCAAGGGGATTACGGTGGCGGTGCTCGGCGGCGGTCTGGCTCGCATTCATCCGCAGGAAAACGTGCCGCTGGCGCGGGCGATCTGCGAACACGGCGGCGCGCTGGTCAGCGAATATCCGATGCAGTTTCCGGTGAGCCGGCAGTCGTTTCCGCGGCGCAACCGGATTATTTCCGGGCTCAGCCAGGGCGTCCTGGTGGTGGAGGCAGGCATCAGCAGCGGCGCGCTGCTGACCGCCAATATCGCGCTGGAGCAGGGCCGGTCGGTTTTTGCCGTGCCCGGCGAAGCGGACAACCCGCAGGCGAAAGGATGTCACGCGCTGATCAAGAGTGGCGCCAAACTCACCGAAACCTTCGACGACGTGCTGGAGGATTTCGAATTTCTTCCCGGCTTCAAGGTGGTCAAAGAACCGGAAGCCGGATATGAGGCGGAAGATGACGGCGAAACGGCGGACGACGTTGCCGCCGAGTCTGCGCCGGTCCCGGACAGCGACGAGGGGCGCGTGATGGCCCAGCTCGACCACGGTGAAAAATCCGTCGACGACCTGGCTGTCGCCACCGGTCTGGCGCCGGGCAAATTGCTGGCGCTGTTGATGCGGCTGGAAATCGGCAAAACGGTTAAGCAGTTGCCGGGTAAAGTTTTCACCCGGTTTCGGAAGTAGCCGGAAGCTTGGTGTCACCCCGGTGCGCGTGTCGGGCGGCGGCGGACGGCGTTCGTTGTCGGGAAAAATCCGCGAGTTAATTTTGCAAAAATGGGGGAGTGGGTTTACTTTATCTTTTTGACCATCATAACCGTATAACAGATTTCTAAAACGAAAGCATTATGAACAGTCAACTTGAAGAATGGTTTCTGGGTGCTGCCGAATCCGATCAGGAAGAAGACATCAACGCCCTGGTAAAAGAACTCGAAAAACAGACCACGCTGCAAACCGACGAGATCAAGAAGCAGATGGAATTTCTGCTGGAAAACTGGGAAGGAAAATTGAACTCCGCCCGGGCTGCCGCGCTGCTCCGTATCGCAGCTCTGAACCCGCCCGATACCGCCACGTTCCGCACCGCGTTGACGGAAGCCGTCAAAAAGACGTTGCCGCCATATCTCAACCGGTCCGGGTTCTTACGGGCGCTCGGCCTGCGCGATAACAAGTTGCCGTTGGCCGACGTGGCCGCCCGCTGTCACGGGTTGATGCAGATCAAGAACGGAATCTTTGTCTATTATCCGGAAAATCAGTTGTGGGGGATGGTCTCGAACATCGACGAATTCACCGGCAGCATCGGCGTTACCGCCATCAACGGCAGCAACGTCTATTCGATTCCGCTGGAAAAACTGCTGGCCGGATCCAAGTTCTTCATGCCGTCGCCCAGCGTACGGAAACTGATTCCGCTGGCCAAGCCGTTGCGGATCAATGCCAACGAATACCGCGAAATCGCGGCCAAGAGCGTGCTGAATTCCATCAGCGACGCCGAAATCAAGAGTCTGGCCCAGGCTACTTTGACTCCGGATTTCATTCCGGCGGAACAATTTGACAGCTGGTGGAAATCTCAGGCCGCCGGCGTGATGGCCGGCATGGGGCGCAGTCCCAGCGACGCCCGCAGCATTCAGGAACTTCATCTGTTGTTGCAGAAGCTTACCGGGTCCAGCGGACTGAAATTCAACGATCAGGACGTGACGAAGCTGGCGGCGCTGTTCACCCGCGTGAGCATTCCCGCCAACCGGAAAGACATTGTCCTGCTGCTGGAAGCCATTGCCATGCTGACCGAATATCTGGATAAAGCGCAGTTGGGCAAAGTGCTGTCCCCGTTGAAGGGCAAAGCGCCGTTCTGGCCGGTCAGTTTCGACGGCTTGTCGCTGGACAATCTGGAACCGTGGGGCGAACTCGCGGTCAAAGACATTCCGGCGATGATTCAGGCCAGCGCCAGCATTTTCCCCGACGAATATCTGGCCAACTACGCGATGCTGTTGCCGTTGCGCTGTCTGAACCTGTTCTGCGAACATATCGACGCGGACCTGCTCACGGAAGCGATTCTCGACGCCGACATCTGCAGTTGCGACATTCTGCTCTGGATCTGGAAAAATCGCAAGGGCAGCGCCGAACACCTGGTCAATATGATCAATTTCAAGAGCGTTATCAACGCGCTGGCCATCCGCGACCTGCCCAAAGCCTGGGGCAGCGCTCAGCGCGAACTCCGTACTCATTTGATCGACAAGAAAGATTTTCAGGTCCACCTGATCGAATGTGCCGGCGATGATCCCGCCAACGTGATCTATGCGCTTCAGGGCGCCAAAATCTTTATGCCGGGCGAACAGCAGAGTCTGCTGGTCAAACTTTCCCGCGTGTCCGAAAAACTGCGGGCGCTGCTGGAAAGCGGCGAAGGCCGCCGTCTGATGGGCTCCGGCCGTCCGGGCGAAGCCGCCGGGCCGATCATGCCGCAGCCGACGGTTACGTCGGTGCGTTCGCACCGCGCTCTGATCAAAGAACTCGACGACATTATCAAGATTCATATTCCGGAAAACCGCGAAGCGATCAAGGTCGCCCGCGCGCATGGCGACTTCCGGGAAAACGCCGAATACGATGCCGCCAAGGAACGCCGGAATTTCCTCAGCCGCCGCCGGGCCGAGCTCGAACGCGACATCAACAACATTCAGCCGATCGACTTCAAGGAGATCGACCTGAAAGACCGGCTGATTATCGGGACGACGGCGGAAGTCAGTTATAACGATGGCAAAAAAGACACGTTCTACATTGTCGGCGCCTGGGACGGCGTGCCGGACAAAGGCTGGCTCTCCTATAAAACCCGCCTCGGCGAACTGCTGTTGGGCAAGAAGGTCGGAGAAGAAGTGGCGATGCCCGACGGGCGTACTGGCAAAGTTTTGTCGATTAAGCCGTTGCCGGCGGATATCGTCAAATTCCTGGCCGGAGAAGCATGATTTATCCCAGTCTGCCCGCGCTCTGGCGCCATGGCCGCGACTTGCGGCGCTGGCGCCGGGAACTCGGCCATCGGCAACGTCAGGTGGTTGCCGGCGGACGAGGGGTGGAACTGGTGGAATATGAGGTGTCGGTGCCGCTCCCGCTGAAAGGAATGCGGTTGTTGTTGCTTTCCGATCTGCATTGGACGGAAAAGACCGGGCTCGATGCGGAGATTGTCCGTCTGGCCGATCAAGTCGATCCCGACTGGGTGATTTGCGGCGGCGATCTGGTTTCTTACTCCTGTTTTCTGAAGTCGGCGATGGCATTGCTCGAAAAGTTGCCCGCCCGCTGCGGCAAGCTTTGCGTACCCGGCAATTGGGACCGCAAGCGCTGGAAATGGTTTTCCCGGGAAAAATGGCGGCAGATGTTGGCGGATGCCGGATTCCTTTTTTTGTGCAATCAGGCGCATGAGGCGGCCGACGGACTCCGTTTCTGGGGAACCGACGATTTGCGGCTGGGCGATCCGTATTTCGAACCGGCGGCGGAACGGCCGGCGTTTCAGGTGGTAATCGCCCACAACCCGGATACGGTGATCGAGCTGGAAAAGCATCTGGACGGCATCGACCTGATTTTATGCGGTCATACGCATGGCGGCCAGGTCCGGGTGCCGGGGTTGGGGCCGCTCTATACTTCCTCGATTTACTGGCGTAAATTCGATTACGGACGGTTTCGGAACGAACGGACGGGGACCCAACTATTGGTGACTTCCGGCCTGGGCTCGTCCAGCATCGATATCCGGTTGGGGTGTCCCCGCGAAATGGTGTTGATTCGTTTTCTGTAGCCTCCCGAAAAAGTAATTTTGGGGTCCGCATGCCGATAAGAAAAAATCATGCGCACGGCGAGAGCACCTCGCTCGCGGCGGATGGTCGTCAGTAATTCCGGTCTTGGACAATTTTACGATTGTTACTCAAATTTTATCGAATGGGGGGACTTGCTTTTTTCACGACAAAACCCTATAATATACATGTAATCCATTTTAGGATTGCATAATGGTAGGGTATTAATTCCGGAGCGAGTCATGATTTTTGGCGACAACCAGGGCAAAAAGACCGAAAGCACCAAACAGGCCATTCTCAGTTACCTGTGGGATAATCATTTGCAGGTTGGCGACCGGATTCCGATTCAAGCGGAGTTATGCCATCGTTTAGGAGTCGGCGGGACTACTGTCAATCGCGCGGTACAGGCGTTGGTGGCGGACAACATTCTGGAAGCCCGGCGCGGTATCGGCGTGTTTGTCAAGACCACACAACCGCTGGGACATCCAGGGCGGGCCATTGGGATTGTCGGGTTGATTGCCGACCAGATGCACCTGTTCAACTGGACGATGGCTTATGTGATTCAGAATACGTTGCAGCAGCGGGGCTGCAGTTGTACCGGGTTTCCCTTCCGCGATCACTACCAGTCGCAAGCTGATTTCAGCTGTTTTCCCGGGTTGGAATCCCAGGTGGCGGCCCGGTCGTTACAGGGGATTATTACCATTACCGATATTTCCGAAAAGATGTGGGCGCGGTTGGAGGAGGCGGGGATTCAGGTCTGTTTTGTCGGACCGCCCAATCACTTGCCATGCGGAATTTTTCTGGACACGGAGTTTTTTATCAGGGAGGCGCTTGCCGAGTTGAGACTCGCCGGTTGCCAGCGCCCGTTGATCGTTATCGGGCCGATTTCCCGAGATCTGCATGACGTCATTTTGCGGCTGACTGCGGATTTTTCGGACGCATGGGAGTTTGGCTATGCGGAAGGACCCAGCTGTTGCTTTGAAGGATACGGCATTGAAGGCGGCCGTGCGGCGGCCCGGGCTATCTTGGCGCATCCGGCGGGGCAGCGTCCGGACGGCATTGTCATCTGCGACGACATTATCGAGCAGGGATTTTTCTCGGAATTAACCCGTCGGCAGAATCGCCGGATTGAGTATTTGCCGCCGGCGGTTTGTTTGCGCAATCGGCAGATCGAGATCGATGTGCCAACGGAACAGGTGCTCGATTATCAAGTTGATATTTACGAAATGAGCACCATGGCAGTGGAAATGCTGCTGGATCAATTACAGGGCAAAAGGCCAGGACGGCAGATTGTCCGTTACCGTCCGAAACGAGCCGTTCCGGATCATCTGGCGGCGGTTTCCGAACTGCCTCTTGCTGCCATGGCTGCCGGTTATCGAAGTTTGGAGTTTGAGATAAAACATTGATTATAGCAAGGTCCCCCTATCAACCAAATCAAAAGGGTAAAGAAATGAAAAAGAAATTCACGTTGATTGAGCTCTTGGTCGTTATCGCCATCATCGCCATTCTGGCCTCGCTGCTGTTGCCGAGTTTGTCGCGAGCCCGAGGTACCGCCAAATCGATTTCCTGCATCAACAATCTGAAACAACTGGGTACCGGGGTTGTCATGTATGCCGGCGACAATGGCGATTATTTGCCGCTGGCGCTGGCTTTTGACTATAAAACGCCTTATTATCTGCCTGGAGTAGGGGGAGTCAGCTGGTTTATTTATCTTCATCCTTATATTAATGGCGGCAATGATTTTCCGCGTCCGATCACTTCTGTTTATCAGACTCCCAAGATTTTGTTGTGTCCGGGGCAGGTCGCAAAATATTATACCTGTCAGAATGCAATTATCACCAATTGTTCCTGGAACGCCCGAATCGGCTATGAAATCTATAAAACTTCAAGTCCGAGTGTTTATTCGTATTATAAAGCCCGGATGCTGAGTCGGTGCAAACTGGCTTCTTCCGCCATTGTTGCCAGTGATATTTACAGCAGCTATTTTTGTTTTGACGGCGGCGGTACGGCTAAGGTTTTCGGCAATGGTTCCGGACATATGAACAAATATAATAATTTTGTCTATGCCGACGGGCATGCCGGTTCGCTACGCAGTATTACGGCGGAAGAAAACAAGGCCATGATGACTTTCGAACTGTATTCCAATAAGAACTGGTAAAAAAAAGATTTTCCGATGATGAAACTTTTGTCGCGATGTTTAAGCGGTTGGTTGCTGCTCGGAGGAATGGTACTGTTTGGCGCACCGGTATTTCTGGCCGATCACCAGGCGAGTGCGTACGGCATTGTGGTCGCTCCTGCCGCAATTCCGGCGGAACAGACCGCCGCGCGGGAGTTGCAAACCTTGCTGGAAAAAAGTACCGGAGCCAAACTGCCGATCGGCACGAAAAAAAACGGTCCGACCATTTGGGTCGGGCAGTCGGCGGCAGCCTTGCAGGCATTGGGATTGAAGTCATGGGACGAGTTGAAGCCGGATGAAATCCGCATCAAGACGGTCGGCAACGATTTGTTTCTGGTCGGCGCCCGCCCGCGAGGAACGCTCTACAGCGTTTATGAGTTTCTCGAACGGCAACTGGGTATTCGCTTCTGGACGGCGGGCGCTACGGATGTTCCCCAACATGCTCAATTGGTGCTGCCGCAACTGGATTATCGGTATGTGCCGCCGCTTCAAGTACGTTCGGCCGGTTATCAAGCTATTTTTTCCCATCCGGAATTCGCGGTAAAGATGCGGAATAACGCCAGTGATTATCATATTCCGGCGGCGTGGGGCGGCGACGTGCGCTTGTTGGGCGGCGTTCATACGTTCAGCGACAATGCCCCGTTGATTCCGGCCAAAACGTATTTTACGAAACATCCGGAATGGTTTGCTGAACGCAACGGCCGGCGACAGGGGAACAACAGTCAATTGTGTCTGACGAATCCGGAGTTGCGTCGCGAGCTGACGCGCCGGGTCTTGGAACGGTTGGCGCAACATCCGGAATATCGCTATATCTCGGTGTCTCAGAACGACAATACCAACTACTGCCAGTGTCCTGTCTGTACGGCGTTCGTTAAGCAGCACGGCAACCAGACGGACTTGCTGATCGACGCGATCAATGAAGTGGCCGTCGAAGTTAAGAAAAAATATCCGTCGGTGTTGGTGGAAACGCTGGCCTATCTGTATACCCGGACGCCTCCGCAGAGTATCCGTCCGAGAGACAACGTGATTGTCCGCTACTGTACCATCGAACGGCAAAGTTTCACGCCGTTGACGGACCGGCGCAATCAGGATATTTATCGCGACCTGATGGGCTGGAAGCAAAAAGCCCGGCAGTTGATGATCTGGAATTACGTGACTAATTTTGCCAAATATTATCAGCCGTATCCGAATTGGCCGGTTCTGGCCGCGGATCTGCGGCTGTTCCGGGATTGCGGCGCCATCAGTGTCTACGAACAGGGGTCTTTTAATGGCGGCGGTAGCATCGCCGATTTAAGCGATCTGCGCGCCTGGCTGGTCAGTAAACTGCTCTGGAATCCCGATCTCAACACGGATCAATTGATCCAGGAATTTCTGACTGGATATTACGGTCCGGCGGCTCCCGTCGTTGCCTCTTATATTACCTTGATGAATCAGGCGGTAAGCCGTCACCCGGACAACAATATCAACTACTGGAATGCGCTCTCAACAGTAGGCTGGTTGGATGAACCGACCTTGCTTAAAGCCTGGAAAATTATGACGGACGCAGAGAAAAAATTCTTTCCTGATCCGGTCTATGGCCCTCGGTTTGCGGCGGCGGCATTTCCCATAACCTGTGCTTTGCTGGAACGCCATGAGATATGGAAAGAAAAACCGGAACAACGACCGGAAGGATTGCGGCCGGTCAACTATGCCGATTTGATTCAAGCCGTGGTAAAAACGGCGGAAACGGAGGGGTTGCAGAGAATGGGAGAAGGCGGCTTGTCGCCGGCAGATTGGAGTAAAAAACTGATTTTCCAACACAAAATGTTTTTCGCCCGGATTCCCAATGACGGTCCGGCTCCTCATGGCGTTGTCGGAAAAAAATATTATGCGTGGTCGATAAATAAACTGGTCAAAGTCCATGCCTTGAACCGGGAATCCTTTATCGAGAAAGATCCGGCGGCATCCACCGGTACCGCCATCCGCATGCCCAATACGCACAACAACTGGCATGTGCAAGGATTCGATTTCCCACACGGCGATTTCGATCTTTACGTGGAAGTCCGGTGCGACAGCGCCAACCCTCAGGGCAATGCCGTACGGTTCGGTGCCTACAACTGGGCGCGGCGCATGGATAACGGCAAAGACTTTTCGGCGCGGGAAATTGTCGGCAAAGATTATCATATGGTGAAACTCGGCCGGGTAAAACTGTCGAACAATATGTGCTTTTACGTGGCGCCGGTGATCAACCCGGCGGTAAAAAACATCTGGATCGACCGGCTGATCCTGATTCCGGTCGCCCAAAAATAAGAAGATAGGTGGTCCTGCTTATTCTATTGTTGCCGGTGGAAAAAGAGGTAAAAATGGCGGTAACGTCAAGGCGGTGGCGCGGAATCTGGATCAAGGGCATGGGCGCCGCGCCCTTGTTGCGGAAGCGTTTCGAACTCAAACGGGTTCCGGATTCCGTAACCGCGTTTGTCTGCGGACTGGGATTTCATGTGTTGTATATCAACGGTCACAAGGCCGACGAACGGGAACTGGCCCCGGGGATATCGCAGTACGACCGGCATGTTTCTTACATTCGCTATGATATAACCGGTCTGTTGCAGGAAGGATACAACAGTATCGCGGTATTGCTCGGCGACGGACTTTATCATGATCCGGCCCGCAACGCCTGGGCGTTTCAACATGCGTCCTGGCGCGATGACTGCAAATTATTGTGTGAACTTGAGTCCGACGGGAAAGTCATTGTCGTTTCCGATTTGACCTGGAAATATGCCGCGTCCTGGATTACGAATACCGGACTTCGACTGGGCGAGGAACAAGACTGCCGAAACTTCAACGTTCGCTCGCTCGGAAATGATTTTGACGATGGAGCGTGGACTTCGGTGTCCCAGGCGGCGCCTCCGCCCGGCCGGTTGATGGAGGAGAATATGCCGCCGGTCAAAGTTATTCGCCGTATTTCAGCGGTTTCAAGTCATCCGATCGGGCAGAACGGTATCATCTATGATTTCGGCGTCAACCTGGCCGGAAGGTGCGAACTCAAGGTTCGGGGCGCGGCGGGGTGTCGGCTCACGGTTACTTATGGCGAACGGCTTTATGCCGACGGCCGCCTTGATCTTGAAAACATCAGTCAGCATGTTTCGGAAAAAACTTTCCAGACGGAATCCTTCTATCTCGATGGTAGCGAACAGCGGTTGCACAGTAATTTTACCTACTCCGGGTTTCAGTACGCGGAAATCGTCTGGGAAAACGGCAAACCGGAGATTCTGACTGCTGAAGCGGTTTTTCTCGCTACCGATCTTAAAGAAGTCGGCAACCTTGATTCTTCGGATGAAATTCTGAACCGATTGCAGGCGGCGGCAAAACGCTCGTATCGCGGCAACTTCGTCGGGATTCCAACCGATTGTCCGCATCGTGAAAAAAACGGCTGGACGGGTGACGCCCAGCTGGCGTTCGAAACCGGCTGCTGGAATTTCGATATGGAGGAGGCCGCCTCGAACTTTCTCCGGATTGTCGTCGATACGCAACGCGCGAGCGGCCAGCTTCCCGGCATTGCTCCGACTGGCGGGTGGGGCTTCAACTGGGGCAGCGGCCCGGCATGGGACGCCATTTTGTTTGAATATCCGTTGCAAATGTACCGGTTTTACGGCAATACGGAGAACCTTGTCGAACACTTCGCCGCCTATCGACGCTACCTTGAATTTTGTCGCGGCATGTCGGTGGCCGATCTTCTGGATTTCGGGTTGGGTGACTGGTGCAGCGGCATCGCGGAAAATCCGCCGACTCGCCTGACGTCGTCCGCCTATTATTCGCACATGGTGGTGACGATGGCGGCTTTCTGTCGGATACTGGGGCATGACGCATCGGAGTATGATGAACTTGCGGCGAGAATCAAAGCGGCATTCAACCGGGCGTTCTACCGGGGCGGCGGTATTTATCATCAGGGCGAGATTACTTCGCTTTCCTGCGCTCTGTATTTGGGTCTGGTTCCCGAGTCGGAACGCGGGGCCGTGGCAGCCAGACTGGCGGATAAAGTTCGTGCGGAAAATCACCTGGCCAAATTCGGAATACTGGGAGCGAAATACGTTTTACGGGTTCTGGCCGATTATGGATATATTGACGACGCCTGGCAGATACTCACGCAAACTACCTGTCCCGGCTGGGCAAATTGGGTCAAAAACGGCGGAGCCACCACGCTGTGGGAGCACTGGGACGGGACCTCGTCGCGCAACCACATCATGTTCGGTGATTTTTCCGGTTGGTGTTATGAATATCTCGGCGGGATTAAGTACCATCATCCCTTGGGAACGTTGGCGATCCATCCGCAGCTGCCGCGTCATCTGAAATTTTTCTCCGCCGCATACCAATCGCGCGATGGCAAAATTGTCTCCGGCTGGAAACGCGAACAGGACGGAGTTGAATTCAACATTACGATTCCGGACGGCAGAACCGCCGAGTTTGTCTGGAACGGTCATGCCTCGACGCTCCACGCGGGAGAGAACAAACTTGTCTTCCGGGAATGATTTCCGGTTGCAATACGTAACAAGAGAATGTACCTATGAACTTAAAAAAATCCGGATGGGGCACTGGCGCGATGATGGAGACTGATAAATGAATTATCAAAATAGTAATATTCCTGTTGCCGAACGGGTTGCCGATCTGCTCCGGAGAATGACCGATGAAGAAAAGATCGACCAGCTTTGCCAAGTGCGCGGCTTCCAGTGCTGGGAAAAGCGGAATGGAAAATTTGTATTGCAGGAAGATTTTGCTCGCCAGAGCAGGAATCGCTCTTTCGGTAAGATTTATGGCGTTCTGCGTTCGGATTGGTGGACCGGCCGCGATTGGCACAATGGGGTGCTTCCCGGCGAGGCGGCCGAAGTGGTGAATCTGTTGCAGCGGCATACGATGGAAAATTCCCGATGGGGCATTCCGGCAATATTTCTTGAAGAAGCCCCTCATGGGTTCACGGCGCTCGGGGCTTCGGTGTTTCCGTGCGGTCTGGGGCTGGGCTCCATGTTTGACTCTGAACTGGTTGAAAAAGTGGCGGACACGATCGGCGAGGAAAGCCGTCGATCGGGCATCAGAACGCTTTATGCGCCGATTCTGGATATCGCTTCCGATCCGCGGTGGTCGCGGGTTGAAGAATGTTTTGGCGAAGATCCTTTTCTGGTTGCATGCTATGGGGAACGCATGGTGCGCGGCATCGTGAGAAAAGGGGTCGACACGACGCTCAAACATTTTGTCGGCGGCGGGGCCACCGAAGGCGGACATAACGGGTACAGCGTTCACATGGGATTTTTTGAGTTGCAGAATCGCGAATTGAAACCGTGGAGGACCGCGCTGGCGGCGGGAGCCGGTTCGGTGCTCTGTACCTATCACGATCTTGACGGAGAACCGGTAAGCGGAAGCTATCGGATTCTGACTGAGATTTTGCGCAAGCAATTGGGATTTAATGGCTATGTGGCGGCAGATGCCGGAGCGGTCGAGGGGCTTTTTGAACGTCGGCTGGCCGCGTCCAAACATCATGCCGCCGCTCGGGCGCTGGAGGCCGGATGCGATATGGAGTCCGGCAAACCGTCGTTGCATGAAATGGGGCTTTTGTTCCGAGACGCGTTGGCGGCGAAATTGATTACGTCGTCGGATCTGGACCGGGCTGCCGGCAGAGTTCTTCGTGTGAAATTCGAGCTGGGACTTTTTGAACATCCTTACGTTGAAACTTCGGCTCCGTGCCCACGCAACGAACCGTTGATGTTACAGTGTGCGCGTGAATCGGTTATTTTGCTGAAAAACCGGGGTATGCTTCCCTTGCATGGGGTCAAACGTCTGGCGGTGATCGGACCGTTGGCTGACCATGCGGTTTATCAGTTGGGTGATTATGCCGCGCTTCCCCGACCGGACGATGTAACCACGCTGCTGGCGGGAGTAAAGACACTTGCTGCAAAGCGCAATATTGAAGTCGAATATGCTCATGGCGCGGCAGTTCGTGCGGACGATCGGACCGGTTTCCTCGCGACTTTGGAATGCGCGGAAAAGGCCGATGCGATCATTCTGGCGGTCGGAAGTTGCAGTACCAAATTCAGCGGCGCCGTTGATCCGGTAACCGGAGCCGCGGTGGTTGCCACCGATGCCGCTTCCGATAAAGACTGCGGCGAAGGGACCGACCGTTGCAGTCTGACTTTTTCGGGTGTCCAGCAGGAATTGTTTCAGCATTTGCGGACTACAGGAAAGCCAATCTGTGTGGTGGTGATTGCGGGTCGGCCGCTTGCTTTGGAAAGCTTCAAGACTGCGGCCGAGGCGCTGTTGGTTGCTTGGTATCCGGGGCCTTTGGGCGGGCAGGCCATTGCGGAAGTTCTTTTCGGCGAATACAATCCGGCGGGGCGACTGTCGATCTCAATTCCGTATTCGGCAGGGCAACTGCCGGTATTCTATAACTCCATATTGAAAAACCGTCCTCCTTATATCGACGGTACGGGAGAAAGTTCCTATTCGTTTGGGTTCGGGCTGAGTTACACGCATTTTGAATATTCCCCGCCGACAATTTCCGGCCGCGAAATTTCGGTGGAAGTCACGAATCGCGGCGCCATGGATGGTGACGAGGTTGTGCAATTTTATCTTACCGCGCTGGCCTCGTCGCAGCAGCGTCCGGAATTTGAACTTTGCGGATTTTATCGTGTCCGCATCAAGCGGGGCATGACGCAGAAAATTACCCATCGCATTACCGATGAAATGCTCGGAATATGGCAGGACGACGGTTCCCTCTCGGTAGAACCCGGACGGTTTCGGATCGGCGTCGGCGGTACGCTTGATACTTTGCAGTTTGTTGAGCTTGCAGTTGGATAATATTAGTGCCGTGTCTCTTAAAATAAGTAGAGGATGGCAAAGGGACAACCGGAATCGTCCGGTTGTCCTTGCGAACATCGCCATGTGCCGTCGGGTCCAGGGGCGACATCCGCCCCTGGAAATCTGTCACTGCGGACTCCGCGGGCCGGATCCGGCGCGGAATCGCTTTGACCAGATTCAGATCAGGCGGATATGTAATGTCGGCGCATGGGCAAATAACTGGAAATAAAGAGTTTTTCCTTCGTTCGGCAGACCCCGATTTAAGTTAACGTGACTCCGATCGCCTCATGCGGAGCCAAGGTAAAATTCACTTCCGGCAGGAGTGTCGATTCCCATGTTTTTTCATTCCAGAACATCGCGCTGACCTGTGATCGGCCGAAATCCTGCGGCTTGACCGTCATAGTTTTGAAGTCTTCGCTCCAATTGAAAATTGCCAGTTGTCCGGAATCTTCCGCCCACCATTGGGACGGCGGTTCTCCGCAGGGACAGGTAAAGAGATCGACCGGACGTGCGGCCCGCGACAGCGGCGGCAGTTCCAGAATCCGGCGCAGAATATCCCGACCGGCTTCGTTCAACTGGCTGAAATCATCGCTGAGCATCAGGTCGCCGTTGGTCATGTAGAGGGCCAGTGCCAACGTCATGGCTTCCCGCCGGGACAACACCGGGCCGGACCCATAGCGGCCGGCAATCAGCGGGGAAGTCCCCGAAAAGTTTTCCCGGGAGGTTTCCGGCCCGCGAACCACCAGAAAGTCGGGATCGTTATTCCACAGCCGCCGATGCATCCACCACCGGGCCGAGGCGCTGATCATGTTGATCACGACGCAACTCCAGTAAATCTGAATGTCCGCCGTCGTCCGGACGGCATCGACCAGGTCGAACGCCGGTTCGTACGGCACGCAGCAGCCCAGAAAATAACTGTCGGGGCCGATTGCTTCGCGAATAATCCGGTACAGCAGCCTCAACACTCCGGCTTTGCCCATACTTTGGTCATAAAGTTTTTCCGTTTCCAGAATGCAATTGGTAAAATCGACCTTGAAATAACGGAACCCGGCTTGATAAAGGTCGGTATAAAGGGTACGGAGATATTGCTGCGCTTCGGGATGCGTAATGTCCAGAACCCAATGACGATCCGGATTCGGCGACGTGACGACCCATGCCGACGGCACCATATAGGAATTGGCCAGACACAGCGGCGCCGTCCAGATTCCCGGAATGCCGCCCCGTTCCGTAACTTCGCGGCAGAAATCGTGGAGACGGCAGGGAAATTTCGGGTTCGGCCGCCACGCTCCGTAAGCAAGCTGCCAACCGTCATCGACCACGAACGTCCGGATTTGGCCGTGGGAAAATTTCAGCAATTCCGGTTCGATCCGATAGACATCTTCCGGTTTGACGTCGGTGTGCCGGGCATCCCAGGAGTTCCAGCCCCGCCGCGGCGGTTTCAACGGCAACGTGCGATGTCGGGCATACAGTTCGCCGAGCGCCTCCAACTGGAGCGTCGGGTCTTGTTCCGAAGCTTGGAACAACAGCTCGGAAAGCGCGAACTCCGTCTGCGGTGCCAGCGTCCGGTTTTCTTCGGCGGTAATCCGGACCCCGAATTTTCCGCGCATAACCGGCGTGGGGTGGACGGCCTGAAAGACAACGAATTCACCCTGATTCGGCGGCAGCGTTGCCATCAGCAGCGACGGTCCCGGTTGATGACGGGGGGCCAGCAGATACAGGAGATGACTGGGCGGATTGCTGGTCAGGATCGGCGTGGCGATGCCCACCGGTTTGACGCCGCTGGCCTGTTCGTAAAACCATCGCGAGTGCGTATATTCGAGAAAAGCTTCGGAATCCAACTGCGGCGGAAACTCAATGACGATCTCCTTCAGCAGCAAAGCCTGATCGCCGTTGCCAAAACGCATCGCCAGACGATCCGCCGACAATTGTAATTCAATGGACAGGCCATTGGACAAGCGTGTATGCCAGCAGGATGTATTCCGATAAGTCCACGTTAATTCATCGGATCGGAATTGCCGGTTGGAGAACACAAAATTAATGGTTCCGTCCATCAACTTTCCGGAAGGAAAGTTCAGTCGGCGATTTTCAAAGGTTAACATTGCAGATTATCTCCTTATTGTAAACTTGAATTTTCGTGTCAAGAAAGAGCTCGGTTCGGAATGTAAATCCGGTTTTTTTCCGGCGGCCTGCTTCCGGTTTATTGCCGTTCCTATAACCGTCGCGTATTCGATGGTTTCATGGCAATATCAATTCCGCGGTCACCGGATCATGATCGCTGGCGTAATGTCCGTCCACCCGATTATCCAAGGTCTGATGGGTCAATACCCGGACTCCGGAAGAGACGAAGATAAAATCAATTTGCCATTCCCGATTCAGTTTCGCGGTTACAGGCGTGGCGCCGAACGCCATGAAAGAGTAATTCGGCCCTTGGTGAGGTGTTTCCGCAAGGGAACGGGAATCCGGTAAAAATCCGGTTATCGTCCGGTAAACATGGCTGTCCGGATTTTGATTGAAATCGCCCACCAGAATGATCGGAATTTTGGCGTCCAAACGAGATAGACGCGAGATGATCATTTTGGCACTTTCCACTCTGGCGAGATCGGAGACATGGTCCAGATGAGTGTTGGCAAACAAGAATTCCTTCCGGGTCCGGCGATCCCGAAACTTGCCCCATGTACAAATTCTGGTGCAAGCGGCGTCCCAGGACTTGGAGCCGAAAATCTGCGGAGTTAAGGACAGGACAAAAGTTTCATGCTGCAGCAGTTCAAAGCGGTCGGTCTTATAAAAAATGGCGGAAAACTCACCGGCTTCCTTGCCGTCATCCCGGCCCTGGCCGACATAACGGAAACCGGGAAGCAACTTTTGCAAACTGTTGAGTTGATAAACATACGGTTCCTGAGTCCCGAATAGATCGAAATGATTTTCCCGAATGATTTGCGCCTGACGCGGAGCGCGTTTGTCCCAGCTCAGATCGCCGCCGTCAAGAGGGCAGCGAAGATTGAACGTCGCTACTTTAATTCTAGCCGGGTTGTCGGACTTCATCGTTTCACCGCTCGTGCCGACCGGGCTCCACGCGAATCCGATGAAGATCGTCAGCAACATTATTTTTAATCGTAACATCATAAGACTGCCTCGTTCTTGAATGGTTCGAAAAAATTCATCCGGTATTGATCCGAAAAGCGGTTTGGCCTGACCGAAAACAGGATTGAGCCGCGTCATGATTCGTTTACCAGGCGGCACCGTGATTTTGATGTTTTCGCCGGAATTCGGTATCAACGGTATCTTCGGTATCTGGATAAACTGCCACGGCCCGCAGCAAAGCCTGCCACCCGCGGACGGTGCGATTATTCCAGACTTGTCCGGCGTCAAAAGATACCGTATCGAACGGAATCGCGATAGCTTTTTCACCGATGTATTCCTTGCTCAACAGAGCGCTGCTATGGTTATTTTCCATGATTCACCTCGTTGTGTTTAATCTTCCGCTCGGGTGCCTAACCGGGCTTTGTCGGAACGAGAGATGTGACCGTCGACCCAACCGTCGTCGAGCGGATCGTTGACCCGGGCCGCCAGGTCGCGATACAGCCGCCGCATGTCGATGATGCCGCCGACCATGAACCATACCGTCGATACCACCCCCACGATCACGCCGACTACGATGATGTTGACGTAGAAATACATGCTCCACCACGAGGCCGGCCACGGCGAGATCCAGTTCCAGATCGCCACTCCCACGAACATGATCCCGAAGTGAAAAACGATCGAGAACCAGAATACGCTCCAGGCAATGACTTTGTCGCCGGTGGTGTATTCGTCGTCGATGCCCACCAACTTGCCGTAGACGTTTTTCCAAGTCCACGGCGATTTGGTTTCCACGCTTTCGCCGTCGGAATATTCGCCGCGATGCAGCATCCGGTCGAGGTTGAACGGATGGCGCAGGGTGGCGAACGAGCCGATCACATAAGCGGCGCAACCGAAAACCATCGCCAGAAAATAAATCTCGAATGAATTGATCGGAAATTTGACCGGATTCATTTCCCAGACGACGTACGGCGAGCAGAGCGAGTTGACCTTCTCAAACAGTTTGGTAACGTATTGCAGGTTGCCGGTTTCCACCAGCCACGGATAGACGCGTTCGCTCCAGTTCTGTTGCAAAGCGATCCCCGCCAGCGAGGTGCCGGACCCGAAAATCAACGCGCTGAAGGCGCCGGTCGTAGTGCCGAACCGGGTATAGAGGCCGCCGACCATGACCGGCCCCGCCGCGCCCAGCCAGATCGAGCACATGATCGAGGTGAACATGGCAATGTAGTCCATCTGCGTGAACAACAGCGAGAACGTCAGAAAGAAGAGGCAGACGGCAACCGACATGATGCGCAACCAATACAGATGCTGCTGCGGCTCGAACGGCTTCTTGCGCAACGGCATGATGACGTCCTGAATCAGAGTGGACGATGAATTGAAGATGCGCGAATTATCTGTGGCCAGCAGCAGCATCACCATCAGCAGAATAAACAGCCCCATAATCCCGATCGGCAGCTTGGCGCGCAGCACCATCGGACACATCATCTGATAGTACAGGGTGCGGAATTGCTGAAACCGCGTGTTGCCTTCCGGCGTGTCGGAAAAATGTTGATGAACGGTGTTCAAATAATCGGCGTCGGGATTATGGGTGTGCGAATAAGGTTTATCGACGCCGATGATATGAGCAGCCGGCGGAATCTTGGCAATATCCTGCGCGATGTCCGTCCGGAGTTTGGAATCGGTCACGGTTTCGGCCACGGCTTTGTTGACCAGACTGGCGCGGATATCTTTCGCTTCCGCCGCATATCGTCCGGACAGCATGACGGTAATCATGAACAGTGCCAGCAGGCTCATCATCAACCAGGAGAAGCCGTTGCGCCAGGCGCCCAGCACCCCGGCCATTTTTTGTTCGTGGGCGTTGCGCCCGGAGTTGGTGGTGTCGTTGCCGATCCAGGCGGCGCGGGTCAGAATCGAGCCGACAATCGTCACCACCAGCGAAAACAGATTGAAGTCGCGCAGACTGCCGATGTCATTCGGATTGAGAAAACTTTCGCCGGGAGCGCGGTCGAGCATTACCGGCGCCACGTCCAGCGACCACGAAATTTCGCTCAGTACCACCACCGTAAAGATGACGAAAATCGGGTACGACATCAAGCCCTGAATGGCGTCCGTGACCAGCAGCGCCACCCGGCCGCCCGGCCAGATAATCAGCATTGCCAGCAACAGGGCAATCAGCATCACCAGCACCAGCGTCGACACCTGCCAGCCCCACAGGTTGACCGTCAGCGGCAAGTCGAGGATGTAGATAAAGAATCTTGCCGTTACCGCCGGGCCGATGGCGTTGGTCATCATTTCCGCCATGGTCCGGATAAACGCCGCGATAATACGGAACGGCCGGTTGTAGCGGATTTCCAGAAATTGTCCCATCGACAGACACTTGGTTTGGCGGAAGCGGTAGAGACAATAGCCGGTCAACGCCATAAAGACGCCGATCGGCCCCATGATATTGCCCCAGAACCCCAACGCCATGCCGGCCTGATACTGGCTCTCGCACAACGCCACCAGCGAAAGCACCGCCAGTCCCGACTGCAGGTCGCCGACGCTGATCACGTAGCGGCCCGCCACCCGGCCCGCCGCCAGAAAGTCCACGACGCCCCGAATGTATTTCCGGGAATGAATGGCCAGTCCGATAATGAAGGCCAGCGGAATCAAGGTGATACACCAGTCAATCCAATGCAATTTAATACTCCTTGAGGTTTTTTAACGATCGGCGGCGCGGATGAATCCTTTTGACGGCAGACTCAACCCGCGGGCAGCGGAGAAGAAGACGACCGTCGGGGGGAGACATCCGGACCGTGATTTCGAGGTTTTTCGATTCTCTTTTGTTATCTTCAACACACTTGGAATTCCAGGCACAATGACGTTGTACTGTCCAGCCCGACGCCGACCTGAAAAAGTCCGGGGTCAAGCAGGCGTTGTCCGTTTTCGTCGTAATACCCCATTGCCGCTTCGTCGATGGAAAACGTTACTACCGTATTTTCTCCTGCCTGCAACCGCACTTTCCGGAACCCGATCAGCTCTTTGCCGGGACGGGCATAGGCGGCGCGGGGATCGCGCAGATAACATTGTATCACGACGGTTCCGGACCGCTTGCCGATATTGCTGCAAGTCACCGCAATCTCATTGCTTTCTCCCCTCCGGATCGAGGTCGATTTCAGCCGCGCCGAACTCAATTGAAATTCCGTATAGCTCAACCCGTAGCCGAACGGATAAAGCGGCGTCAACGGCTCGTCGTCATAAAACGAATAGTTCCGCTCCGCCAGAAACGGTTTGGTGACTTTGCCCGGAATCTTGCGTCCGTAATAGAGCGGAATCTGTCCGGCGTGACGCGGCACCGTCAGCGGGAAACGCCCGGTCGGTTCGCGAAGGCCGAAAATCACATCGGCAATCGCGGCCGCCGTTTCCGTGCCGCCGTGCCAGGCGTAGAGAATGGCATCGGCGTAACGTTCCGCGCTCGTCATCGGCAGGGGGCGCCCGGAACAGCAGACCACGATCAGCGGCTTGCCCCATTCCCCGACCGCTTCGATCAATTCCTCCTGTCCGGCCGGCAATTGCAACTTGGCGAGCGCATGAGATTCGCCGGTCCGCTCCTGACTTTCTCCGACGCAGCAGATGACGATATCCGCCCGGCGGACTAACGCGAGCTGGTCGTCGGCCAGTTGCGAATCGGTCATCAGGAGAGAAGCCTGGGATGGATATTGACGGAAGGCTTCGGCAATACTGAGGGTTTCCGCCGTTTTTCCGCTGCCGTTCCACGCCCCGAGCAGGGAACGTTTTTCATGCGCCATCGGTCCCATCAGCGCGATTTTGACCGGCCGTTTCGGATCCAGCGGCAACAAATGATTGCGGTTGCGCGCCAGCACCATGCCGGAGGCGGCCAGACGCCGTACCGTGGCGCGGTTTTCCGCCGTGAACATTACCTGATGCCGCCGTTCGGTGTCGATATAAGGGTTCTCAAACAAACCGGCGCGGAATTTACCGCGTAACACGGCTTTGACCGCGCGTTCCAGAACCGCGTCGTCGATTTTTCCTTCGCGGTAGAGTTCCGCCAGATATTTCGGATAAAGCAGATCGCACATTTCCATATCGACGCCGGCGCCGACGGCGCGCCGGGCGGCGTCCCGGGCATCCGGGGCCGCGCCGTGCGTCTCGATCTCGTCGACCGAACCGAAATCGCTGACCACCATGCCGTCGAAATTCCAGACGCCGCGCAAGGTGTCTTTCAGCAGATATTCGTCCGCCGAAGCCGGCACGCCGCCGTTGACGTGGAACGCGGTCATAATGGATGCCGCCTTACCCTCTTTTACCGCCGCCAGAAAAGGCCGCAGAACCGTATTCTGTAAAGTGAAACGGGAGATCTCGACGGCATCGTAATCGCGGCCGCCTTCCGCATAACCATAGCCGGCGAAGTGTTTGGCGCAGGCCAGCATCCGATCCGGCGCGGCGGGATCGTCGCCCTGATACCCGTGAACCGCCGCGACGGCCATTTGCGAGGCCAGATAGGGGTCTTCGCCGAAGGTTTCGATCACCCGTCCCCAGCGCGGATCGCGACAGATGTCCAGCATCGGCGCGAACGTCCATTTGACGCCGTCGGCGGTGGCTTCCTGGGCGCTCAATTCGGCGGCGGCTTCGGCTACGGTCGGATCGAACGAGGCCGCCTGGGCCAACGGGATCGGCGCAATTGTGCGATGGCCATGGATGATGTCGCGCCCGAACAGCAGCGGAATGCCGAGGCGGCTTTTCTTCACTGCCGTTTGCTGCAGTCGATTATAATAGTCGACATCGACGCCGGACGTGTCGCCGTTGCCCGGCCACGGGGTATCGCTGAGAATGATTGCGCCGATTTCGCCCTGCTGGACTCGCCGGTAGGATTCCTCCTCGTTTTTGAACGCGGGGAACCAGCTCATGTTCATCTGGCCGATTTTTTCTTCCAGCGTCATGCGCGAGTAGAGGTCGGCAATGCGCTTTTCCCATTTCCAAGTGTTCTCGGCAATGGCGTTTTTTCTGGAGTTCGGATCCGGAAATGTTGGTATATTCATCCGAATTTTTCCTGTTGCAAAAAATATGGTTCATATGTAAAGTTGCGACATGTTTTTCGAACGGCGAGCATTCGGTTTTAAGCCCGAGCGCGCCACGGTTTATCGGCGCAATACCTGCGTGTAATGCCGCCCTTGACCAACGGGGGGCTACATTTCCGGTAGCGAGCCGAAGCGACGGGGCGCTGATCCTGACTGACAAATTTACGGAACTGGACTCTGTTCGCCGATTTTGAGATTCCAATATTTGGCAAAAATTTTCGGAATATCGGTATTTTCAATTATTCCGGCAAAAGCGTCGGCTCCGGGGCCGTAAGCAAAGACTTCCACTAGCGCGCCGGTGTGACTGGTTTCATTGTAATAAACGTACGGACGTTTGGAATTTTTCTGGTTTGCCGCCGCCTGAATTCCTCCGGTCTCATGATCAGCGGTAACGACAATCAGCGTATCTCCGTTTTGAGCGGCAAAGATCAGCGCGACTCGCGCCGCATAGTCGCAAATTAACACTCCGGCGACGCTCAGATCCGGATTGTTGCTGTGGCCGCCGGAATCCGGATATGAGCTTTCGATCATGACAAAAAAACCGTTCGGATTTTTATTCAGCCGTTCCAACGCGTTATTCGTAATTTTGCCCAGCAGCGAGAAATCCTGAAGCCAGGTTGAGACCGCGCCGATAACCTTTCCTTCTTTCGCCTTCATAAATTCTTCGGGGGAATTGCAGACCGCATATCCGGAGGTTTGCATTTCCCGGAGCAAGTTGCGTTCGTCTTTGCGGCAACTGTCTTTTTCCGATTTCGGACGAAAAGGCGCATGGGTTTCACCCACCAGAATGTCAAATCTCGAGACGGCAATCGCGTCCGCGATTTCCTGCGTCATTCCGCGACTGGGAACATGGACCATATATGCCGCCGGCGTTGCTCCGGTAATATAGTCGGTGGTAATCATTCCCACCGATTTGCCGGCATCGCGCGCTGCTTCCGCAATGGTGCGGAGCGAAACATTGTCCGGATTCATGCCGAGCATACCGTTTTTGGTTTTGCAGCCGCAGGACAGCGCAGTGCCCGCCGCCGCCGAATCGGTCACCTTGCTGTCGGCGGAATAAGTCTGCACCAAGCCGTGGACGGGAAGTTGTTCCATCAGTAGTTTGCCCGGCATACCGTTTCCCGCCAGAGAGGCCAGGCGCAGAGAACCTTGTCCCATGCCGTCGCCAATAATCATGATGATGTTGCGTGGTAACTTGGCGCTAATCGGCCGGGCGAAGACTTTTGCGTCCACCGGCTCCACCGCTGTATAATCTTTATGCAATTGCCAGTCCAGCGGGAGCGGAGCCGGCGTCATATCGGAGCCGACGCTCAACGCAACAATCATCCAGGTGGAGTTATCGCTTTCAAAGTCAATGGCGGCGAGGGGTAGCTCTTTCAGCGCGAACTTCGAGACATACAGGGAGACCTGGTTATTGTTGTTGTACTGACTCCAGCAACGAACGGCATTGGAAGCGGAACGGTGGCCCCACCAATCGTTGATGTCGCGTCCGACGCGGATATGAAATTCTTTCCTTTCATTATTCGCATAGGTGACGGTGAGTTTGCCGGCCATGCTCTCGTTTTTGCCCAGCCATGCTCCGCTGTGGAGCAGATAAAGAACTTTTCCCTGAAGCCCGGCCGGGGGCGTGATTTTCGCTCTTTTCGGCATATAATCATGCTTTTTATCGCCCAGCACAATACAGGATTTGCCATTGGTCTGGTTATCGCTCAGAATTTCAAAAGGGATTCCGCCGACGTCGATCAGTCCAGGTTTAATGATCCGGAGATCGTTGGAGCCTTGATCCGTCCAGCCGCCCTTGCGGTCGTTGGCCCGTTCATCGGCAAAGGCGGTATTGGCTCCGGAAAATAACGGAATCGGTTGAATTTGCGACGGCGCCGCAATTCCCGACAAAGGAAGAAAAAAGAGTAACGCGATAAGCTTTCGGTTCAGCATAATATCCTCATGTCTTTGGTAATTTGTTGTTAAGGAGCCGTTCAGAAATAACCTTTCCATTTGCCCGGTTCTCGTGAATGCTTTTCGTGCTGCCGGCTCGTTCCATACCTGAAGGTATGCTCCTTGCCGTCAGCCCAAAAATCAAATCACGATTTTTCCGGCAAATGGTCAAGTTAATTTCTTTACTGCTCCTAATGTGCGAAATTCTGTGAACAATATTTTAACGTTGCCGATCACAACGCCTCCCAGCCGCAATGTCCCCGGTCGAACCGGGCGGCGGCTCACAGATGGGAAGTGTTATTGAACAATTGCGGATTGTTGACCAGCCAGGACAATGGATTCGTTTCCGCATGCCCATCGAGATACAGGCTATTCGCCACCTGGCGGGGACTCCGATGCGCATACGAATAGTTAGTGCTATCGCTACCGTAAGGACCAAGCAGGCCGACATACTGCCAGCCATCGGCAAGTTGCCGCCGATCGCTGATGGCAATAAACGAGGAAAGACCTTTCAGTCGCGTTATTTTGACATGCCCGCCTCTTAAATCGGCGAACCTGAATCCCAGCCCTCCGCCGCTAAAATCGTAACCTTGATAATTCCAGCCATAGCCCAACTTCGAGAAAGACAGCTTTTGTCTTTCGAACGAGGGGCAAGCGAGACATTTCGCCGGCAATCCCCCGGGGGCGACTCCCAGAAATTGCCCGATGAAATCATTTGACCACCAGGCATATTGTCTACCCGTGTCTTCTGTGGCAGTACCATTCTTATTATACGCAATGCAAAGAGTATCATTGAAAGAATTGAGATACTGTGCGCTTGCGAGGCCGATCTGTTTCAGATTGCTGGTACAGGAAATCAGACGGGCCCGTTCCCGCGCGGTATTGAGCGCCGGCAACAGCATGCCGGCCAGAATGGCAATGATGGCTATAACAACAAGTAACTCTATCAATGTAAAGGGTTTACCACTGCTTTTATTTCTGTCCATTTCTCACTCTTCCTTTCCGGGTGCCTTTTTCGCGGTATTTTTCCTTGCTTTCACTTTTTTTCTCCACTGCCGGGGGAAACGACTTTAATAATCAGGTCTTGCAGGTAAATGGTGCCAATCCCGGACTGCAACCCGATGACGAGTTGCGCGTCATCGGCGTGTCGCGGCACATCGACAAAAAACATTTTGGTTTTCCAGTCGAAAGTGCCGAATTGTTTCGGCAGGTCATAATAGGCCCGATTGCCGTCGCAGCGGTAGTTGAACATCACTTTCGGCCCCAGCCAGGCGGCCACCGGTTCGATCAGATTGTCGCCTTTGATGCGACAGGCGATAACCACTCTTTTTCCCTGGATTTTTTTGACATTGATTTTGCGACTGATCGTTTTGGAATGATTCGCGTCCGGCGACACGATTTTGATACAGGCCGGCGAATTCGCCGTGGCTTTGACGAATTCCGCATTGTTGCCGGCGTCCCAGCCGTCCAGCGCCTTCGGCGCGGCAAAATCGGTACGGAAAACCGTACCGGCGGCCGCAATCGGATTCCTCTGCTTCGTGGTCGACGCCAGCGGAACGGTAAGCTTCCATGACTGCCCGTCTTCCATCTGCAGAAGGACGGCAAGATGGCGGGGGAGTTCCGAGCTCAACTTTGCGGCTTGGACGACATTGCCGGCGGTGATTTGTCCCGCCGGAAGCGAAAACACATCCATGGTCGAATCGCGGAATTGCGGGTCGTCCACTTTCACCGTTCCGGTTAAAGTTCCGGACGGCATCCGATTCTGCAAAGTCAACAGAAATTGCCAGCCGCCGGGAATGGCGACTGCCTTTGCCGTCGGAATCAGAATGGGACTGGGCGTCTCCGTCGGAACGGCCTTCAAGACGGCAATCGCCTCGGCGGTGCTCAAATTGGGATCGGCCGCCGTCAAATAGCAGGGTTTGTCCGTAAGTTCGAACTTGGCATCCGGCTGGATGACGTTGCCATAGAGATCGTGAAAAATGAAGGTTTTGCGCATGGCGTCCGTAACGTTCAGCAGGACTTCCGACTTGCCGTAGCGCCAGAACGCCGCGCAGGGTTTGCCCTGGCGTTCATAGACATAGCAGATCGACGCGGAGTTCCAGCGGATTTTGGCGGCCGGTCTGGCGTTCTGAAAGAAACGGGCCAGCGCATTGTAAACCGGGAGATTGACCGGATAATCGAAATTCCAGAAATGAGGCGCGGAAAACGAATGCGGCGTACAGACGTTGCGGAACAGGCTCGACGCGCAAATGCTGACGGACTGTCCCAGGCCTTCGCCCAGGTCGAGCAAAAAGCGTTGCGCCAGGTCCTGCGGCTGCGTCGCTTCCTTATCCATCCCGTGTCCGTTGCCGGTCAGATAGTAGAGTTCGGTATTCCAGAGCGGCTTGTTCGGACAACCGTAGCGTTTCATCCGGTCCCGCAATTTTTCGATCAGTTTATCGGCGGGCATTTCGCGCCAGCCCAGATTCGGAGCGTTATAGGGATGGAACGAAACGATATCGCAATATTTCATTGCGCCTTCCTGCGCGCAGTCGTCGAGGAAGTTGGACAGTCCGGCCCCCAGGTCGCCGGTCGTACAGATCCCGATTACTTTAATGTTCGGGTCGATCGCTTTGATGGTTTCATAGGCCGCTTTCAAATAGGGGACATAGTATTTGGCCGCCATATAAAGATTGGATTCATTCATGACTTCATAATGAGTGACGCGGCCTTTGAAATGAGTGACGACGGCATGAACATAGTTTTTCCAGACGTCCATCGGCGGCAGATAGATGTCCGCTC
>Ga0183095_10128_pt2 | contig 114613 bp, 101 predicted proteins | sample BioMet4_FD_130346 | JGI IMG/M metagenome (GOLD analysis project Ga0183095, IMG submission 130346) | Microbial communities from bioreactor (seeded with sewage sludge) at LBNL, California, USA - Biofuel metagenome 4 (v2) (version 3) | ecosystem: Engineered > Bioreactor > Anaerobic > Unclassified ...
TTCTGCACCGGTGAAACATCCTGCCCATTGGCAAAGGTGTGTAGTACCACGCCCATTTTTCCCAGCCTGTGCAGCAGGAACTCCACCGGTGCTTCGGCCAGTTCACCGATGGTTTTAATACCGCCTCGGCGCAGTTTCTCCTTGGTCGCAGGCCCGACGTAAAGAAGATCCTCCACAGGCAGTGGGTAAACAATTTCCTTATAATTGTCCTTTTCAATTCGCGTAATGGCGTCCGGCTTTTTATAGTCGCTGCCCAGCTTGGCAGTGATCTTATTGTCCGCCACACCGATGCTGGCTGTGATCCCCAGCTCAAACTTAATGCGATGGCTGATCTCCTGGGCGATCTCCATGGCATTTCCATAAAGGCTGGCGCTGCCGGTCACATCCAGCCAGGCTTCATCCAAGCCAAACGGCTCGATCTGGTCCGTGTAATCCGCATAAATCTCCCGTGCCATCCGACTGAAGCGGATATACTCCGCCATATCCGGCGGCAGCACCACCAGCTCCGGGCACTTTTGGCGGGCCTGCCAAATGGCCATGCCAGTCTTCACGCCGCGCGGCTTTGCCAGATAGTTCGCCGTCAGCACGATTCCGTGTCGATCCTCTTGACTGCCGCAGACAGCCAGCGGTCGGTTTCGCAGTTCCGGGTTCCGTTGCATTTCCACAGACGCATAAAAGCAATTTTGATCCACATGCAGAATGCTGCGCGCCACGCCATCACTCCCCCTGCTTATCGTTAAATGAAATAGTGAACGTAATATAAAATAACGGCTTACCAAATTTCAAGTTAATCTGGGCCGTTTAAACGCCAAGTTCAGAGTGAAAAGATACCTAAATTGGCACATTCCACAGATTCTTTGCATAATGAAGCAGACAGGACGCTTCCCTTTTTGCAGAAGTGAACATCGCCCCATCAAGTGGAAATATGTCGGTCACTTTCTGCTTCTTTATGGAACCTATACATTTTCTTATGAGCAGTGAAGACTGAGCCCCAGCAAATGCAGCTTACAGAATTACCATTTACCAGTCCCGTGTTTATCTAAATCTTCAATATTTCACAGACGATCAAAAAAAGCGTAGAACCATCCTTGATACCCGGATGGTTCTACGCTGAAATATAGCCAAATATGATTAAATCTGTCTGAATTTTTGCAGCAACCGCTGAACGATTACGGCAACCTCAGCGCGGGTAATCTGCGCCTGGGGTGCAATGACGTTTCCGTTTCTGCCGCTCACAAGTCCCGCTGATATGATGGCCCAGAGTGTAGAATTTAAATTTGAACCGTGATATAATTAATTTTTCATTAACCATTCCGTATTGATGGTTTATTATCAAAATTGAGAGGTCTCGTTATGAATCAAAAAGAATTGAATGAAATCCGCCGCCGTATGGCTCCCAATAAAAGTAATATCAGCAAAATCTATGGTTGCTACGTCAATAGCAACAAATCCATTCTTTCATATCTGGAAGAATCTCTTGGAATTATGTCCCAACTGGAAACGGAAAAGTATATGACTTTCTTAAAGAAGTCTCTATCCGGAAGTCTTGGAAAAAACCTGATCGATATCGTTTTTTCAACCCAGCAAGTATGCGATAGTGAAGAGCACCGTTTGCTGTCAAGCCTGACTAACTCCGAACTCAAAGATGCCGCAGCTAGAGAACAGTTCTATCAAAAAGTAATACAGTCGCTGGATATGGAGGACTGCAACTATCTGATTCTCCTCGCCAGTGACGCCTATGACGTGCCGTATCGTGGGAAAGACGATGAGATTCAGGTTGATGCTTCCGAGACCGTTTTTAAATACATCATCTGCGCGGTCTGTCCTGTCAAAGATGGTAAATCAGAGCTCGGATACTTTTCCGGTGAGAACGAGTTTCATGGCTATACAGCAAACCAGATTGTCGCACCGCCCGAACTTGGGTTTCTGTTTCCTGCGTTTGATAACCGTGCGGCAAATATTTATAACGCGCTTTTTTATTCCAAGGACACCGCTCAAATCCATCATGAATTCATTGATGCTGTTTTCCACACGAAAGCCCCTATGTCTGCTGATGAGCAAAAAGAAACGTTTCAAAGTGTGCTTTCCGACTCTCTGGTGGACGGTTGCAGCTATGATGTGATACAGGCTGTACACGAGCAAATTCGTGAACGCATTGAGCAGCACAAGGAGCGCAAAGACCCGGATTCGCTTGATATTACATCCCGTGAGGTTGGCCAAATTTTGCAAAGTAATGGTGTACCGCAAGAACAGATTCAGGCATTTCAAGAAAAGTGCGGAGAGGAATTTGGCAACGAAGCCGTGCTTAATCCGCGCAACATTATTGACAGCAGTAAATTCGAGCTTGTCACACCGCAGGTCAAGATATCTGTCGATCCGGAATACAGTTACATGGTGGAAACAAAGATGATTGACGGTAAAAAATACATTCTTATTCCAGCGGATGAAGGTGTCGAAGTCAATGGTGTTAACGTAAAAATAGCAAGGGACTAAAAAAGGGCTGGCATAGGCACGCTGATAATACCACTCGAACTTTATAGGCTATTTACACTTACAAAAAACGAAGGATAAAAAGACAATTGAAAGCATCCATTCAAAAAACGAAAACAGCACTGCATAATTTGCTTAAGGACCCTGTTCTATTTGCAGCCATGGCAGCCGCCGTTTTCTCGGCCCTATTTGTACCACCTTCAAAGGCATATTGGGGATACCTGGATTTACGTGTCCTCTGCTTACTGCTTTCTCTGATGTTGGTTGTGGCCGGATTGCAAAAAGTCGGTATGTTTGGTATAGCAATCGAGCGTTTACTAAAGCTGGTACATAGTACCCGTACCCTGGCAGCTGTTTTGGTCGGAGTCTGCTTTTTTAGCAGCATGCTGATTACCAACGATGTTGCGCTGATTACTTTCGTGCCGCTTGGGATAATGACGCTGACGCGCGCGCAAAAGCAGGAACTGCTGATTCCAATTATCGTTTTGCAGACGGTAGCTGCAAACCTGGGTAGCATGCTGACACCGCTTGGGAATCCTCAAAATTTATATTTATATTCTCTTTCCAATATGACAACGCGGCAATTTCTAGAGGTTATGGCTGTACCTTGGGCAATATCACTTCTAATCCTTGCCGCCATGGTTCTGTTAATCAAATCGGAACCAGTTAACGCACTGACGGATGCCTCAGTGGAAACTGCAGGTGCTAAAAAAGCACTTCCATGGATCATACTGTTTCTTGTGTGCCTGCTTGCAGTTTTGCGTATCATTCCATATAGCCTTGCACTTGTATCCGTGATTACGGGAGTTATAATTTTTGATCGGCCAATTCTGTTTCGCGCGGATTATAGCTTGCTTCTTACTTTTGCATTTTTATTTGTATTTATTGGCAACATAAAAAATGTACCGGCAATCAGCGCCGCGCTGTCAGCATTCGTCGACGGGCGAGAGCTCTCTATTGGTATTTTGCTTAGTCAAGTAATCAGCAATGTACCGGCCGCAATGCTCTTATCAAACTTCACTTCTAATTACTCCATGTTATTAATTGGAGTAAATGTGGGAGGCCTTGGTACATTAATTGCTTCTATGGCCAGCTTAATTTCATACAAACTATATGCTTCAACGCCCGATGCTCATACGGGTAAATATCTTGTTGTATTCACAGTAATTAACTTTCTGTTTCTCGGAATCTTAAGGGAAGTTACAGTTTTATATACAGCAACATAGCATCGCAAAGCGGGTTATTCTATTAGTCAAATGAACTTCCTAGTATGTTTATGATGTATATGTAGAAAATGCACTTAATTTGATGAGGCGATAAACCGGAATTTGATCGTTTACTGAAAGGAAAAATCTATATGAAAATACGAATCAACACTTTATGGAGAGTGCCAGTTTTCTGCCTTGTCTCCAGCTGGGTTAGCTTTTATCTTACCATTTATTTAGGAAGATTTTTCTTTATAGTAAAAACCGTAGGAATTGATGGAGTGTCTGAAGTTTCTGCCGATCCTCTCCGCTCTTCCATTTTTAGCGGAGGACTATTTTTGATAGTACTGTTATTGGGAGGGTTGTGGGCTTTCCGAACTATGACAAGAGCAGAGATTGCCATTTCTGCAGCCATTATCTCTGCTATTTATTTAGCCCTAACCCTGATGCAACTATATCTACCAAACTTTCCAGCATCCATCGGCGTTGAATTGGCGACCTTCCAGAACTGGATTAGCATTTTGAGTTCCGGTTTATATAAGATAACAGGTCATTTTAACCTTTCTGTACTGTCAGCAAACCTTGCGCCATTTCTTTTTGTACCATTTGGAAGAAAAGCGATTCACTCAAGCAATCAAATATAACTCCGGATTTGTCGAGTATAATCTAAGTGTTTTGAGCTTCGCAGTTTGTTTAAACCCGGTCTACGTGGTCGATAAGAGTTATTCATTGTGGTACTCGTACGAATATCAAAATGCCTTAAAGGTATATAAAACCTTAAAGTTAAACTACCGATAGGAAATAACCGTAGTCATTCCTCCCAACGCCAATGCCGTTTATTGTGAAAAAATTGAATTCATGCTACATTGGATCAAGATTATAGGTACCCGGTGTTATTTCTCCCATCATAAGTCCTTTTACGTAAAATTCCTGAAGCATCAGATAATAGTCTCGCTGAATGCTATTGTTCCGGTGGCGGTTCAGGATAATGAACGCCCCGCCCAGCCCCATCATCTGCTGGATGGGGGCGTTAAAATGTGTGTGATACATGTGTGTTCCTGGAGGATTTGTTATTTTGAAGTGGTAATCAAAATATCCTCCCGGTTCGATTTTGGGTGACGGCTCAATTCCGGGGACGCCATCCATCATATTGGGCACGTCTAACCCATGCCAGTGTATGCTCGTCGCTTCGGGTAGATGGTTGGTGCCTCGGATATTTACGCAGTCTCCGCAGTCCACCTGAATGGTCGGGCCTGGTATACTTCCGTTATATCCCCATCCGTTTATGTACAGGCCCGGAAGTATTTCCCTTTTCACCGGCTCGGCTACGAGCTCAAAGTATTTAACCCCGTCTTGCAGCCTGCAAGGCAAGTCAAGAATGTCCGGAGTTATGACCACGGCAAAGCACCTCGTTTCCAAATATATTATGATAAAATGGCTTTCTATCCTACTGCGCAATCTTCTCTTAGATCCAGCAAAAGGTCAGGTAAATAGAGTCTATAATCAGTATAAAATGAATGCGGCGGTGGGGAGTAAGTAAAAAAGGCCCCCAGACTCTCTGGGGGCTTTACATTGATAAAATACTCCTGCAGCAGACTCACATGCCCCCTGCATTATTTGAACCATTACCCATATCCATGCCATTATAAAGCTGCGGAGCGGCGTTTTGCATTTGCATCGATGTACCCTGTGCACGGTTTAGATGCATTTGGAACATCTGGTATTCGCCCTGAGCCATGTTCGAAAATACGTTACTGATCTCTTGAAAATGCTGGGCAAGCTGCGTATCGTACATAACATTTTGCTGGTGCATCTTGGCCATCATTATCTGCATCTGGTCCATATTCATCGCCAATTGATGATACCTCCTCATATCGTAATCGCTTTATTATACGTTGGAGAGAGCGGCAATGTTCCAAACTGCTAGTCTCATGAGTTTCATGTTATGTTTATAATGGCTATGAATTGTATTTGCTACCGTTTTTAAAACAAGCATTCAAGTGATGAGGGTTCGAATTCCTTCTTCTCCGCCACAAAAAAAGTCTTGAGAGCATTGAGTTCTCAAGACTTCTCTTATTTTTGTATACACGTTCGCCAGCAAGAAATAAGGCATTTTTACAAGCAAAAGAACACATCGGTGAAAAATGCGATAAGATGTTGTCAAATCTTAGTCAATAAATTACCCCCGGTGTGACTTATGCTCACCGGGCTACTGAAGTCCGAAGCGGAGAAACAGTCCCAAGCCGCTATATACGAGTGCAGCGAGGAACGGTAAGGCTTCCAAAGCGGCCACTACAGCAGGAATCTCACCACGAATTCCGGCGACGTCAAGCTCAATATGCCCCAACTCAGATGTCGCCCTCCACCATGCCGGTCTATATCCGCCCGGGGCATGTCGCTGGCACGCAATGAGACAACAAGACGTACATGAACATGAAACATCCGGCGGCGTCATATCTTTTTCGTCTGCGTTTGCTCAAGTCCATAATCCCTTATAAATATTGCCCTGATGTGGCTCCCGGTTTTCTTTTAGTGGCGTGCGATCATTAAGCGGTTATTTTTATCAAAGGCTAAGCTATAAATCAAAAGTTAATTATCTTGATTCATCAACCTGCATACCTTTTCTAACGCGGCTACAACCTCGGGATCGAATTGTGTTCCTGAACACCGTTTAAGCTCCTTCATAGCTTGTTCATGTGAAAACGAATGCTTATAGGGCCTATTTGCAGTCATTGCTTCATAAGCATCTGCAACCGTTATAATTCTGGAAACCAAAGGAATTTTATCGCCGGAAATCCCCCGTGGATAACCATGTCCATCCCACCTTTCATGATGTGATAGAACATATTCCGAAAGCCTGGTATAGACATCTACTGATTTTAAAATGTGATAACCAATTTCAGGATGCTTTTTGATCTCCATAAATTCTGTTTCTGTTAATTTGCCAGGCTTATTAAGTATGTTGCAATCAATGGCGATTTTACCAATGTCATGCATTAATCCTGCTGTTTCCAGCTCTTTTAAAACTTCATTGTCCAGTTTCATTGCTTCACCGATTTTTCGGCTTAACTCGCTGACTTTTTCTGAATGAACCTTCTCCCTTGGATTGGTTTTGTGAAGTGTTTGCATAATTACTTTTATCGTTTGATTTCTCATGCTTTGACTTTCGACGATTTTTGTGCTGTACATATGATCTTCAGCTTTAGAAAGCACTTCTTTTACATTTTCCTGCGGCTGTATTTTTGTTTCCCAGCCAATGGATATTGACATAACAATGCTATTATTCTTTTGATTGTCAATTGCCTTATATATTCGTTTTATAATTAACTCGGCTTGATTATAATTTGTTCTTGGCAACATTATAACAAACTCATCGCCCCCCATTCTTGAAACAATGTCGTCCGCCCTACATTCGCTTTTCAACACTTTTGCTATGCTTTGTAAAAGCAGGTCCCCGGCTTCATGTCCAAAGGCATCGTTGGTAAGCTTAAGGCCATTTACATCAGCCATGGCAATGGTAAGTGGAAGACTTTTCTCAACATCTATTCGGTTGAGTTCCTCTTCAAAGAAATGCCTGTTATAAAGTCCCGTCAACTGATCATGATAACTTAGATACTCTATTTTTTTCTGTTTTTCCTTTTTTTCAGTAACATCTCTGAATACCAAAACTGAACCGATAATATTACCGATCCTATCTGTAATGGGGGATGCACTATCTTCGATGGGAATGTTGTTACCTGTCTTGGTAATTAGGACGGTATGATTTTCAAGTAAAACAACCTCTTTAAGATGCAATGCTTTTGCCACCGGATTGGCACATTTCTCTCTTGTGTATTCATTGACAATCCTAAACACATCTTCAAAGAGTTTACCGGCCGCTTCTTCTTGCGTCCAACCGGTCAATTTTTCAGAAATAGTATTCAGTAAAACGATTCTTCCATCTTGATCTGTAGAAATTACGCCATCGCCAATTGACTTTAGGGTGGTGCTGAAAAGTTCTTTTTCAAGTTCAAGCGTCTTTGCTTTTTCTGTTAATCTAGCAACTAATTCTTTAATCGAATTTTTCATTTTTTCAATTGATGTTGCCAGTTGACCAACCTCATCTTTTCTTGTTATAATTTCGTGATCTATATCTTGATCCAAGACCCCGTTAGAAATTAAGTTTGCCAAATCCGCAGTTTTCAGCAAGGGATTCGTTATACTTTTGGATAACAAATACACCAAAAAAATTGTACAAAAAGCTACAATTAAAAACAAAAGAGAAATAGACCAAATTTGATTGTGAAAGGCAGTATCTATATCTTGCCTTTTGTTTTCAATTTCTTGATTGATGTCATCAATATAATTTCCGGTACCCACGACCCAGTTAAAAGGTTTAAACAGCTTAACATAACCCCGTTTCATCAGCGGTTCCGTTTGATTCGCTTTAGGAAACCAATAGTCTTGGTATCCGCTCCCAAATTCCAGAGCAATATCTATAAATTGCTTTACAACAGGAGTTCCTCGGGCATCGCGGAAGTCATAACGGTTGGTTCCTTCAGTACTGGAACCAAAGAGTACGATGTTAATCCCCTTTGTTGTATCAATCCAAAAATAGCCATCACCATCATATCTGAGGTTTCGGACTAGATCGGCGCCTAAAGCTTGTGATTCCGCAAAAGTCAGTTCGCCGGATTCATATTTTTTATAGACGCCGTCCAGCAGTGTAATTACATTGTCTACTTGGTTTTTTATGTTTATGTCGTAATTGCTCCGAGTTGTTTGCTCAATGAGTTGAAAATTAGTTTGCTCATTAAGGTATGCATTGTATAAGAAAACAACAGCTATCGCAATCATCAAGGCAAGAATAGATGCAACAAAGATAAATAGCTTTGTCCTGATTTTAATATTATTTATAAATTTTAACATTTAAATCCCTCCTCCCAAATCCTAAAAGCCCTCCTAAACAAATCGTTTTGCAATTCGCTTACATTAAAGAGTTTAGTATCATGCGTTTAAAATTCAGTAAAAGATCAGAACAGCTATCTGGCTTCTAAATTTTAAACTCTTTTAAATGGGGGATGCAGATTGTCTAATTTTGTTTAATTTTGTCATATTATAGCAATATAAACCATAAATTGCAAGTTGAATGTCTGCCGATCATATGAGCCGTAAACCAAGCGCCATAAATTCGCCCAAGGATACTTCAAACAATTTTATGATTATATTCTGGTTTTGACGACAAAATATGACAATAGTCGAACCGATTTTATGTTAATCTATGCATGTAGGTATTCACCAACATGGAGAAGCACGAAAGGACGGTTGCCATATGGAAATTACAAAAGAATACTTGGTGCTGTTCAACGCAATTACCGATATAGAAATAGCGTTGGAGTCCCTACGAGTAAAGCTAATTGCTGCGCAACAACTTGCAGAAGATCTGTACGCCAGTCGAGAAGACTAGAAGGTCTTGTGATCGCATTAAAATGGAATATTGTAAATCATTTAGTCTCCAGGCAACATGAATAGATCCGGTCATAACGGGCAATAGACAAGATCTCCCCTGATGTAGGAAAATAGAACTACATCAGGGGGGATCTTTAAAATAAAACGAAAATGGTCACATTAAAACGGTCAGGCGGCTATCATTGAGCCTGAAAGCAGTCGGTTTCTCTGTGCGCACCGCTTAATACACGGTTTCCTGAAAAGGGTTCATTTTAATATTGCTGAATTCGGCGCTTTCGATATTGTTTCCGAGATCCACGCTCCTTGATCTCCAATCATACGTCCCGCGCATTTCGATCGGTACCTTTTGCCCGGTGTCTGTCCGAGTAAACAAAGCCCGGAATATTCCTTCCTGATGATAAATTTTGTTGGGGATGATGGGCACATACTGGTCAGACGGCACAAAGACTGTGTCAACCACAACAAATGACGGTATTGGCATCCTGAAGTTGGCCCAATCAAGCAGTGCCCTCTCTGCTTGCTGCGTGAGTGTAAATCTGGCTTCGCCAAGAAACGCCCCCGTGGCCGCGTCGTAAGCTGTGACACTGGGGTTTGTAATCTGACTATACGGCATTGCAGTCCCTCCTTCCATGAGACAGTGTATTCCGTCATAGCAGGAATTGTTGAATAGACTTTGAGCCCATAAAAATCTATTTTGGCCCCTGCTTTTTTATTTGACAGTCAAACAATTAACTTGGAACTGCAAGAATGAATTACTATGTCATATTAGCTCAACTTCGGACATACTGTTTCTGGTGGAAAAGAGGTGTCAGTATGACTTATGTAAATCCAAGGATCAGAGCAAAATTTGATTCCTTATCTTCTGACCTTAAAAAGGAAATTTGGTCCCTTAATGCCTCATTGAACAGCACCAGCGATTTGGTCGTTGCTCTTCAGAGCATCATTGATCATTCGGAAACGTCAGAAATCACCAGCATGTCATAGACATTAGCTATTGCTTGCCATGCTCACCACGTTCACCACGTCTGCCAGAACCGCAAAAGCATTTATTCGTATATGCCTGCCGGGAGTAACCGCCCGGCGGGCTTTTTCTAAAACTTTACAGAGGTGGGCATGAACATGAAGAACTGCCGCTTTAACCGAGTTTCCTGCTCGCTCGGAATTTAAAAAAATCCACCACAGTTAAGTGGCGGATTCCTGCTCATCAATAATTTGCTGAAGCACGGCAATCAGATCATTCAGATTGTTGAGCTGAACATTGCGAGAAAGAATTTCATTTTTGAGTTCGATGGATAATGATTCAAACTGCTGGTGTAATTTTGGGCTTACATACGACATAAAATCACCTCGTTAATAGGTTTCGCATAAAACAAAATTATATCCAAAAACTTATTCCGGGCCGTCAGAGACAAAGACTATTACATTCGACGCAGCTCAGCCGGGCGATCCGGCGGCCAACATGGCGGAGGTGCTCAACAACGCGAAGGAGGCAAACAATGCGCAAATTTTTAACCCAGACAGGACGCATGGCACTTTTATTTCTGACCGGCGGTATCGGTTACTTTTGCCTGGAACTTGCATGGCGCGGATGGAGCCATCCGGCTATGGTTGTGGTAGGTGGGCTCTGCTTTTTGGGCGTCGGCGCAATCAACGAAGTTCTGCCGTGGGACATGCCGATTGAGTTTCAGGCACTGCTGGGCGCAGCCATTATCACGGGCGTGGAACTGATGTCGGGGATCATTCTGAATATCGGATTGCAGCTCAACATTTGGAGCTACGCCAATATGCGGGGCAATATAATGGGGCAAATCTGCCCGCAGTATGCAGCGCTGTGGTATCTTCTGGCGTACCCGGTAATCTGGCTGGATGACTTTGTTCGCTGGCAAGCTTGTGACGAAGGGAGGCCACGGTATCGGTGGAAATAGCGTCTTAGCCTTCCAAGACCAAATACTCGGGCGAAAAAACCGCCCCAGTTAAGGGGCGGTAATGGTTTCAATTTATAAATACTCTCTCAGGTCCATGCGCAAGTGATCCTCAGCAAAAATAAGTTCCTTGCAGATGCTCTTTGCCGCATTGTCTGCTGCACCGTATTGGTTCAGGTACTTATTCAAGGATTTGACGCCCATATTGCATCCATCCGTCATTAAATCGGCAACCGTGCCATCCGTATCGTTCATGCCGAGTTTCCAATTTGTCTTCATCCAGGACATGCTCTTTGCGATGGGATTGGGATCTTTATCACTGCTTCCCAAAGTTTTAAGCTGACTGTGCGCGGTATTTCCCAGCTTTTCATGCTGCTCTTTGCTTTCGGTGAGCAAATTTTTCAGCTTAGAGTCGTGGACTTTATCCAGCACCTCGGCAATCGAGGCAACGGCCATCTTTGTACCGGCGTCGCATTCACGAAGCAATTCTACCGTATCTGTGTTTGCCATTAAACAACCTCCGCTCGAAATATGGAGATAGTTTACGAAAATTATCTGAAATTATGCAAATTTTATCCCGCAAACAAAGGAAAGAATAAGCAAAAGTAATATGTCTTTGCCGCGGCAGGAATTTGTTCCCTCACTGCGCCATAGAGAAACCAGCCGCCCGAAGGCGGCTGGTTTCCTGCTTTTGTTCAGGCTTTTCGCTTTATCGCATTTACAATCCACAGCAGAATGACGGATCCAATCACGGCAACCAGTAAACTCCAGAGGTTGAATCCGGTGATTCCGCTTCCACCCAGCAGGTTCATGGCCAGTCCGCCAATGAAGCCGCCGATGATACCAACCACGATATTCGCCCCGGCTCCCATCTTTTCATTATTGCCGGTCAACATACTCGCAATCCATCCGGCGAGAGCGCCTATAATAATCCAGCCTAAGATACCCATGGTAAAACCCTCCCTTCATTTGTTCTAGTATGTGGAGAATTTACCGAATCATTCCTGTTTCCGACCTTTGTTTTCGCCTGCCGGCCCTGCTGATCGGTCGATTCCAACGATTTTGCCAGCTCTGCTATCTTACCCTCAATCGCACGGATTACCGAGAGAAACTCTTCGTCGCTTTTTCCCGACGGGTCAGGCAGCCCCCAGTCTTCACGGCGCCCGCATGGAAGATAGGGGCATTCCACATTACAGCCCATTGTGACAACCACATTAACAGGTGGAAGCTCCTGAAGCAGCTTTGGGCGCTGGCTTTGTTCCATGTCGATCCCATAGAGCTGCTTCATCAGGCGAACGGCGTCCGGATTAATGCGGTCCTTCCGTTCCGTTCCCGCCGAATAGCTTTCAAAAACATCGGCGGCAAGGCGTTTGCCCAGGGCTTCGGCGATCTGGCTGCGGCAGGAGTTGTGAACGCAGATAAACGCAACCTTCCTCATAGAGTCATTCCTTTCCATTGTTACAGGAACAGTCTGCGCCGCAGGTGCAGGCACCGTCAAAGCAGTCGCTTTCGCTGCGCTTTTCCATCAGAACGGTATTTCTCCATGCTCCAAATCGGTCACGGCCGATCTTTTCACGGCACCCCACCATACGGAACCCGCAGCTTTCATGCAGGCCAATGCTCGCCGCGTTATCCTGCATGATACCGGACTGAAGCGTCCAGTAGCCACTTTCTTCCGAACGGCGGAGCAGTTCCAACAGAAGCGCCTTGCCGGCTCCACGGCTCCTGCACTCCTGCGCTATGTAGATGCTGACCTCCGCCACACCCGCATAAACACAGCGGCCCGAGACGGCGGTCAGCGCCGCCCATCCAAGCACCCTGTCATCCTCTGCGACAACCAGCCTGCAATCTTTCAGGTGTGAGGCGTCCCACTCTTTCCAGGTCGGGCACTCCGACTGGAAGGTGGCAAGATTGGTATCCATCCCCTCCTGATAGATCCGGCTGACTGCGGACCAGTCGTCATCAAGCATCGGTCTTATCTGATAAGCCATCGTTAAACCAGCCTTTCGTATTGTTCGCAATCCGAACGAGAATCAGCATGACTGGTACCTCTGTCAAAACGCCGACGATAGTGGCCAGCGCGGCGGGAGAAGTGGTTCCGAAAAGTGAGATCGCCACCGCGACGGCCAGCTCGAAGAAATTGGATGCGCCGATCATTCCGGCGGGCGCGGCGATATCATGAGGTAATTTCAGCGCTCTGCTTGCAAGATAGGCAATGAAGAAAATCAAGAAAGTCTGGATAATCAAAGGGACTGCGATCAACACAATGTGCAGTGGGTTGTTCAGAATGATGTCGCCCTGGAAGGAAAAAATAATGACGAGGGTGAGCAGCAACCCTATCGTGGTGATGTTCCCAAATTTTGGGATAAAGCTTTTTTCAAAGTAATCAAGCCCATGTTTTTTAACGACGGCATTTCGCGTGACCGCCCCTCCCGCCAGAGGGATGACAACAAACAGGACTACCGAAAGAATCAGCGTATCCCACGGAATCATCACCCCGCTTATACCGAGCAGAAACTTGACGATGGGGGTAAAGGCGATCAGAATAATCAGATCGTTCGTTGCCACCTGTACCACTGTATAGGCGGGGTTTCCGTTCGTCAGATGGCTCCATACAAATACCATCGCCGTACAGGGGGCGGCGCCAAGCAAAACCGCCCCGGCTAGATAGCTGCGCGCGAGTTCCTCCGGAATAAATGCTTTAAAAATTACGAAGAAAAACAGCCACGCGATGCCGAACATGGTGAAAGGCTTAATGAGCCAGTTGGCCACCCATGTGACAAATAAGCCTTTCGGATTTTTGCCGACATTTTTGATGCTCTGGAAATCGACCTTGAGCATCATGGGATAGATCATAAGCCAGATGAGAACGGCAATCGGGATGGATACATTCGCGTATTCAAAACGTCCGAGAAACGCCGGAATACCGGGAAGAAATTTGCCGATCAGCACGCCGACGGCCATGCACAGAATAACCCAGACCGTCAGATACTTTTCAAAGAATCCGATTCCGGCAGCCTTACTTTTTTCCATACGAACACCCAAAAAATACTATCTGACCTTTTGCAGAATCTTCACGACCTCCTCGGTTTTCAGGACCTTCCCGTAAGAAACCACTTTTCCGTCCACCACCAATGCCGGGGTAGACATTACGCCGTAAGCCGCAATCTGTGAGAAATCGGTCACGTGGTCAATGGTCGTATCCATACCGAGCTGCTGAAGAGCTTCTTTTGTAGACGCTTCAAGCTGGTTGCATTTCGCGCAGCCGCTGCCAAGCACCTTCACGTTTGCGCCCGCGGTTTTAGCGCCCTCAGCCTTTGTCATGCTTTCCGCATCGCAGTTTCCCCCGCAGCAGCAGGACGTTTCTTCCTTCTTCTTTCCAAACAGTGACATATTTATTACGCTCCTTTATAAATTGATTTAATCAATCAGCAGCAGCTGCCCCCGCAGGAACAGGCTGATTTACTGGTTTTTCCCTCATAAAAGGATTTGAGATTATCCGGCAGCTTATAGTCACCGCAGGAACAGCTGTCTGTTGCTCCGAATACGGTTTTCAGAATAGCCTCGGCAAGCATCTCTTTGGGAGGTACGTCATAGCTTTCCCCATTGTATTCAAATACCCGGCAGGCAACGTCCGTCCCGCTGATTTCGCTGCAGCATCCGCAGCTGTTCTCTTTCACGGGCCCGCAGATATCCTGCCCGTTCACTCGGATCGTAGGCGAGGAAAGGAATTGATACTTCGCTGCAAGCTCTGCCGTTTTCATCTCAATTTTGTTGTACTCGATCTCAAAACCCGCAAGCTTCAAAGCGGGAGTAAGCTCCTCCATGACCTCGTCAAGCGCGGCGTCCGTCCCGATGCAGCGGTCGCAGGTCTGTAAATCAAGATAGAGATACTCAACAACAACCTTCTTTTCGGAGGCCGCTTCACATCCGCAGGAACAGCAGGCTTCTTCGGCTTCCTGCGTGCCGTTCGGCGGTGTCCAGCCGGTGTCGTCGCCTACGTAGGTAATCGCTCCCACCGGGCAGCGATTACCGCAGCTATGGCAATGGTCGATACAGGATTCCGGATTCGTCACAACAGGCGTCGGCGCCTTCGCGGTATCAAAGACCCCATGAGGACACTTTGCGACGCAGGTACCGCATTCCTTACATGCGATATAATCAATTACAGGATACCATGCCTTTGCCATAATATGTTCTCCCCCTTATATGATAAATCCTTGAATGGCATTGAAAAAGTAACCTACCAAGATAATGCCCACCGTGCAGATTACGATAAACAGCGCCAGCAGCTTTGGCTTGACCGCCTTGCGGAGCATGATCATCGACGGCAGGGACAGCGTGGTAACCGCCATCATGAACGACAAAATGGTGCCAAGCTGCGCTCCTTTGGACAACAGGGCCTCCGCAATGGGGATGGTGCCGAAGATATCGGCATACATCGGGACGCCGACAAGCGTTGCCAGTACAACGCCAAACGGGTTACTACTGCCAAGTACCGCGGACACCCATTCCTCCGGAATCCAGTTGTGGATAATCGCACCGATCCCCACGCCGATCAGAACATAGGGAAACACTTTCTTAAAGGTGGACAGCATCTGCTCCTTTGCGTAAATCAGCCGATCCTTCTTTGTCAGGTCCGGCGATTCAATATCCACGCTGCCGGCCTTCAGAATGAAGCTCTCCACATATTTCTCCATGTGCAGCTTTTCGATGATTGTACCGCCGATAACCGCGATAATCAAGCCGACGATCACATATATGACCGCCACCTTTGCGCCGAAAATGCTCATCAGCAGGAGAAGCGACCCAAGATCCACCATGGGGGAAGAAATCAGGAACGAAAACGTCACGCCCACCGGAAGCCCGGCGGAGGTGAAGCCGATGAACAGCGGTATGGAGGAGCAGGAACAAAACGGCGTCACGGTCCCCAAAAGCGCCGAAATACAGTTGGCCCAGATCCCATGAAACCGCCCAAGGATCTTTTTACTTCGCTCCGGCGGGAAGTAGCTCTGAATATAGCTGATAAGAAAGATCAGAAAACACAGCAGCACCGTAATCTTAATTACGTCATACAAGAAAAACTGCATGCTCCCGACCCAACGATTGTTTAAGTCCAGCCCCAGGGCCGTTAAACCGCTTCCAATGACACTGTTCAGCCATTTCATGGCAAGTATCTGATACTGGAAAAAGTCCCATATCGATTTTAGTATTTGCATAAAATAGAAACCTCACTTTCCATAAATGGGCATATAAATCAAATAATTTTGATTTATTGTGCTTTTAAAAAGCCATCTGGGCGATGGCTTTTATGACTTGCAGCAAATATCCTCTACTGTAACCGCGTTCGGCGTTGTCAGTTTCTTCAGCAGAGCGCCGGCATAAACGCTGCCCTTTTCGCTGATTTTATAGTGCGTCCATTTTCCTTCCTGCCGGCTTTCCACAACGCCTGACTCCACCAGAATCTTCATGTGATAGGACAGCCCCGATTGCCCCAGATCCAACTGTTCCAATAAAACGCAGGCGCATTTCTCGCCGCCGCGCAGAAGTTCGAGTATCCTCAGACGTTTTTCATCGCAAAATGCTTTGAACACCTTCGCGTGTTCTTCATAAATCGTTTCCAAACCATCACCTCATATCAATATTATTTGATATGTCATCAGTATATGCGTCAAATCAAGTTTTGTCAATATAAAATATTACAGATAAGCGCAGTTGCTGAACACAGATAGAACGCTGAAATCATACTATGGAATACAGGCAAAGGAAGGAGCTGATCTATTTGTATAGAAAGTACCCTTGCCCCGCTTATGGGAGTAGCTGTGTGGTTTTGACGGACTACGGGCCGAAGCCATTTGTTATTAATATTGACCAGGCGACCAAGCAGAACAGCACATTCCGCACTGCGCTGTGGACGGGAAACCATTTGCAGCTTACGCTGATGAGCATCAATCCCGGAGAGGATATTGGGTTTGAAATCCATCCCAACGTTGACCAATTCTTACGAGTTGAGCAAGGCCAAGGGCTTGTCAAAATGGGTCAAAGTAAGGACAACCTGGATTTTCAAAGGAGCGTCGGTGACGGTTATGCGATTATCATCCCTGCCGGTACCTGGCACAACCTTTTTAATACCGGCAATGTCCCTCTGAAACTATATTCGATTTACGCTCCGCCCCAGCATCCAAAGGGTACGGTTCATAGAACAAAAGCTGATGCTGAGCATGATCACTGAACAGAACGATACCGCCACCTTTATTTGAGTGAAAGGCGGCGGTATCGTTTATTACGTGATAGACTGTCATGGTCTGCACGGCTAGCACTGGAAATCAGAAAATATAATCGGCCTCCTTGGCCAGCTTTTTCAACGCGTCGAGAGAGCTTGGAGGAGGATCTTTTGCCAGGATCTGCGCCTGAATTACTTCAGGAAGGTCATTAAAATATGCCGCCGCCTTCGGATCTGGGCCGATATTTGCGTACATGTCGGTATAGGTTAATCCCATTTTATCACCCTTGCATATGGTTTCCCAAAAAGCAATATATAACCCAGCCGATCAATATCAGTATCCGGAAGATACCCCCGGCGGATGCGCCCATGTTCAATTGCCCGTTCCGAAAATTCAAAGTGCCAGAGGGGCCGAGGTCATGCTGAAAGGATCAGGTGTATAAGCTGAGTCCGACAAGCAGACACCCGTTCATATACGGCAGCTGATTTTCCTTCAAATAGGCAATCAGCTCCTCACTTTCGGCGCCGGGCTGAATGACCACGCATTGAAACTTCTTTTTACACTCCTGCATCAGCGCAAGCCCTTTGGCTGGATGAATGCACAGGTCAATGACGTCAATTTCTTCCGGAACGTCATTGATCGAGGAAAGTTCCTTGCCGACGGCAAAGACCTTGTACCCCTTTTCCGTAAGGCCCTGCTTGATTTTATAGGCATATTTGTCCGAATTCAGAGTATCTCCCACAACAGCAAAAACACGCTGCTTCATGATCTCCTGTAGTTCCATAAAACAACCTCCGAACATTTCTATTTTGCATTCTTAATGAAATTTTACCACAGATCGGCCACATAGCAACAAAAATGTAAAATCACCAGTGGTCAACAGAGCGAACATCCAACTGTGAATCCGAGAACGGCTCCGGAGCAATATCAGACGCCTCAATTTCCTCCAGTATTGCCTGCGCGGTATTTTCGTTGGAGGCTTTCCGATAGTCTTCAAATTGCGTACTCGTCATAAGCTGAACTCCGATTCTCTCCATGTCCGCAAGGTTGGCGTCTTGTATTTCCTGAGTAATTGAGGAGCAGCAATCCTTTAGAATGATCACCTCATAATCCAGCGAAATCGCGTCATAGGCGGTTGTTCTGATACAATTCGGCGTTGCGGTTCCGCAGAGAATCACTGTTTTAACCTGCCGCCTGCGAAGAATCAAATCCAGCTCCGTATGAAAAAACGCACTGAAGCGCGGCTTGATAATTGTGTAGTCGCCCCGCATAGGCCGAAGGCCCTCCGGGGCCTGGGCGGAATATTTGCCGGTGCTGGAAGGGCCAAGCGGCCGCCCTCCTTCTTCCCAGCGTTTGTGGCGGGTGTACTCCACATCGGAACCGTCGCTCCGGTAAATCCGCTTTACAAAAAAGACGGGGACGCTCTTCCCCCTTGCACCGTTTACTGCGCGGGTGCAGGCGGGAATCGTTGCTTCGGCCATCGGATTGCACAGGGGACTTTCTTTGTTAATAAAAGCATTTTCCATATCAATGACCAGCAACGCGGACCTTGTTGTGTTTTTTCTCATTCAGGAGCATCCCTTTCCCTCTGTTTTTAAGGACAGTATAACAAAAACCGAATTTGCTGGCAAGGTCATTCATCCAAATTCCGGCTTTATGCACGCCGCGATGTAATCTTTTGTAAGCGCAAAGCAAGCCGGAGCGTCCTGTTGGTGCCCCGGCTTGTGTGCAGCTGCCGTTTTCAGCAGTTATTTGGAGTAGGCGGTTTTACTTCCCCTTGTTCTGTCTGGACTTTTCGTTTGCTTTCCTCGCTTCTTCCACTGCGGGATCGCCGGGCATACCGGAACCGGAGGAAGGCATGACCGAGTCGGTTGCAAAGTTGGTCGCATAATTCATTGCGGAGTTGGTCGCAGAGTTCATTGCGGAGTTGGTCGCAGAGTTGGCTGACTTCTTATTTTCCTGACGGGCCTGCTGAAGGGCAGATTCATTCATATCGGTATAGGAGCTTCCGGACTGCGCGCTTTTTGACGGCCGAGATTTTGCATTCATCTTCTTTGCTTCTTCCAAACTCTTATCCATAAAAATACCCCTTTCTGAGTCTCTGACTCCGGACTAGTTTATCCAGAATTCCGGGCTTTTATAGAGGAAAAGTAATCCACGTCAGCAGATGCCCGAACTGAGAGTTTTACGTTAACTTCCTGTGGTTTGGAATTATAAAATTTTTCGTTTTTTAATGCTCCGGCAATTTGTTGGAAGGCGGCAGACAGGCGCCGTCTCCGCATACATAATAGGTGGTTTCACCGTTAAGCAGCGAATACGAGGAATCCTTCGTCACTTTGAAGATCCAGTCCGATTTAATCTTAATTTTGTTTAAATCCGATGGCTCTTTTAAAACGCAGACAATCTCGGTAGTTGGGAGCATGGAATAGAGGTAAAAACTATTTCCGGGAGGGTATCCGGCCGACGCGGCGTTCATGAACGCCTCCTGCTTTTTTAAAACAGTATAAAATGCGTCTGCATTTGTAAGAGCATATAGCCTCGTCAGATTATATACCATCACGGAATTGCCGGATGGCATAGCGCCATCATAGGTTTCTTTGGGATTGAAAATGAGCTTTTCATTGCTCTTCCCGGAGAAGAAAAATCCGCCGTCATCCTGATCAAAATATTCTGAAATTGCCTTGCTTTGCAGACTTTGCGCCCTTGTTAGAAATACAGGGTCCTGTGTGGCCTGGTGCAGACAGATCAACGCGTAAATATAAAAGGCATAATCGTCCAAAAGGCCGACGTTTCCGCGCACTCCGCTTGTAACGCCGGAGAACACGATGTCGCCGTCCGTCAGCTCGCGTTCCATAAAACCGACGGTCTTCAAAGCGATGTCAAGATGCGCCTGCGTCCCAAGTATCCTGTAGGCGTTGGCATAAGCTGCAAGTGCCAGTGCGTTCCAAGAGGTCAGTATTTTATGATCCGTCCGAAGGGAGGTTCTCGATTTGCGGTATTCGTATACCGTTGGCAAAAACTCATCCATCGAAGAATCAACTTTGCCGTTATTGATCAGATTGGGTATATTCCGCCCTTCAAAGTTCCCGTTTTGCGTGATGCCGAAATATACATTGAAACGGCGGCCATTCGTTTCGCCCAGAAGCGCAGTCAATTCTTCCGGTTTCAATAAATAATATTTCCCCTCCTCACCGTCGCTGTCGGCATCCTGAGCGGAGAAGAAGCCTCTGTCGGGACTTCCCAGATCGCGTTTCACATACAGGAGGGTTTTCTCTGCCACAGACCGATAGATTTCTTTACCGGTCAGCTCAAACGCCATCAGGTAGGCCGTGGCAAGCAGCGCATTATCATACAGCATTTTTTCAAAGTGTGGGACAAGCCAGAACCGGTCGGTGGAGTATCTGGAAAAGCCAAAGCCAATGTGATCGAAGATGCCACCCTTATACATCTGAATCAGCGTTTTTTCAGCCATATCCGGCTCGGTTTTCAGCAGCAGGTAAAGGATATGCGGCGTTGGAAATTTCGGTTCTTGTCCAAATCCGCCGAATTCTTTATCAAAGGTTTGCTTCAATTCTGATACCGCCGCATGGATCGGCACGGCCTGGGGCGTTTGCGAAAAGTGCGCTGAATGATCAAGGGCTTCTGTTATACTTTCGCCCTGGTTCAGCAAGGCGGATTGATCCTCCGCCCATTTTTCGCTGATTGCTTTCAGTAAATCAAGAAAATAAACTTTTGGAAAATAGGTCCCGGCAAAAAACGGCTTTTGATCTGCGTTCATGAAAATGCTTGTAGGCCACCCGCCTCCGCCGGTAAACGCCTGACAAACACGCATATAAATACTGTCGACATCCGGTCGTTCTTCCCGATCCACCTTGATGGAAACAAAGGATTGATTGAGAACTTCGGCAACGGACGGATCCTCAAAGCTTTCCTTGGCCATCACATGGCACCAGTGACAGGTCGAATAGCCTATGGACAGAAAGACCGGCTTGTTTTCGCGCTCTGCTTTTTCAAAAGCTTCTTCGCCCCACGGGTACCATTCGACAGGATTATATGCATGCTGGAGCAGGTAGGGTGATTTCTCATTAATCAGTCGATTGGGATTTTCACTGCTGATAATTGTCACTTCTTCCCTTATAATAAGTTTGACTGTTTCAGATAAATTTTTCCACGGATGACCATCTTTTATTCCGAGTTTCCGACGCCATAGCCGCACCGGATGCGGCCGTTTCAGGCCGTTTAAATTCTGCTGCCTGCCGGCATTCCTCTTCCTATAATAAAACGCCCCACTTGTTATACAGTATATCATACTGTATAACAAGCGGGGCACAGTTTAATTAACTAAAGCGGAATTGGATGGAATGAGTACGTCAACATGGCAGGCGCAAACAGTGTGCCGTGAATTAAATTCTGCCGGTCTCCATAAACGCCGTGCGGTCATAACGCCCGGTCAACAGATAGGGAACGATGGCCTCCGCGTCCAGATGCTCCACCAGATTCAGCTTGTGCACCAGCAGGCTATTGTTGGAATAAGCGCCGCCGACGATGGTATTGATGGGCAGCTCTGCCCACGGGTCGTCCGGGGAGGATTGCAGCTTGAGATCGACGAAGCCCGGTTCCCAGGACTTGTAGTTGTACTCGCACAGGTTTTGCAGCAGCGCGCCGTTCATGAAACGGCTAACGCCGTTTTCATCCGGTTCACGGTCGAAATGGAAGTAGAAACCGCCGCCGAAAACCTGCTTGCCTGCTGCGGGAGCCTGGTAGAGCGCGTGGGTCAAGGGACTATTATAATGGCCTAGCTCCAGCTTCAAATCCACCAGCTGCGTTCCCCGGCGGGCGACACCTGCGGTGACGGTAGTTCCGTTGCGACGGATGACGAACTCCGCCCCCAGCTTCTTGGGAATAGAGCCGTTGTCCCGACCGCATTGAACGGCCATTTCCGCGCCCGGTCCGCCCAGAACCAGAGAGATGGGGTACAGACCCAAGGACTTACCGTAGGTGCAGTACACGCCTAGGATTGCCTCATAGTAGTCGTCGGCAAAGGTGGGTTTATGGATGTGGCAGACCGACAGAGTCACCACCGGCATGGAAAAGGGCTTCAGTGGTGGCGGCAGAATCCGGGCAATTGCCGCCGGGTCGGTCAGATAGGCCATGTACAGGCCCTCCTGCTCATCCATCAGAGACACCTTGCCAAACTTAGACAGCTCATCGGCGGGGGTATAAAACGTGGTGACCTTGGGCTGCTTCACAAACAATGAGCGGCCAGCCTCGTAGCCGGTGCGGGTAGCGGGAGCAATGGTGCCGTCTTTCACGGCGCTGCCCACGGCAATAACCTGCAAGCCTTTTTCCTTTAATGCCTCCGCCAGCATGGTGTCGGGTCTGTATCCCAGCGACATGACCACCGCGTCGGAGGGAATGGTGACAACGGATTTGTCGGCTTGCTTTTCCAGTACCACGCCGTCCGGCTTGATTTCCTGCAGCACGTGACCGAGCAGGAACTTTGTTTCGTACTTGCTCAGCCGTCCGCATACATCGGCCACATTGGTGTGGTTGGCCTGGGGCGCCACCTGCTCCAGCAGATCAACGACGGTGACCTCTGCTTTGCGGGCAGCCAGATATTCGGCGGTTTCAATGCCGGTGATGCCCGCGCCGATCAGGGCGACCTTTTTGCCGGAGAGGTCGGCTTTGCCGGTGAGCACCTGCTCCACAGTGTAGACATTAGAGCCCGTGACGCCGGGAATTTTTGCAGGGAAGACCGACTTGGAGCCGGTGCCGACGATGACGGCATCGGGCTGCATCTCCGCCACCAGATCGGCGGTAGCCTCGGTGTTCAGCCGCACCTCCACACCCAGCTTCTCAAAGGCAGTGCGGTAGTAGTCCATAACCCACTCCATACGATCTTTCAGCGGGGGCACCTTGGCCTGATTGACGGTGCCGCCCAGTGTGGAATCCCTGTCCAACAGTGTCACTTTACAGCCGCGCTCGGCCAGCGTCTTGGCCGCCATCATACCGCTGGGACCGCCGCCGACCACCACCACGCTGTGTCGGGCGGAATCATAAGGCAGATCCCCGTATTTCTTCTCCCGGGCCATCCGGGGATTCAGCGCGCACTCGGGTGGAAGCCCAGCTGCGTTCCACTCGTTCAGGCTCTCAAAGCAGCGCAGACAGCTGATGCACTTGCAAAGCTCGTCCTCGCGGCCCTCCTGAACCTTCTTGCCCCACTGTTCATCCGCCAGCCAGCTGCGGCCCATAGAGATGAAGTCCTCCACGCCGTCGGAGAGAAATTGTTCCGCAACGGCAGGTTCACGAATAACAGACACGCCAATGACGGGGATTTTGACGTGATCCTTCACAGCTTTGATCAGGTCGCGCCGCCAGCCCTGCTGGAATGAAATCGGCTCGATGCAGGTCATGCCCGTCTCATACAGACCCACGGATACATCCAGAAAGTCGATGCCGGTCTGTTCCAGCGCCATGGCGATCTTCACACCGTCGGAAATGTGAATGTAATCCTCGGTGACACCGGTTTGATCCAGAAATTCCTCTACGGTCAGCCGTACGCCGATGGGAAAATCGGCTCCGCATTTTTCCCGGATACCAGCGATGATCTCGGTGACGATGCGCAGACGGTTTTCAAAGCTGCCCCCGTATTCGTCGGTGCGCTTGTTGGTGTAGGGAGACAGGAACTGCTGGAGCAGATACCCGTGGGCGGCGTGGAGCTCCACGCCGTCACAGCCCGCCTTTTGCACGCGGACAGCTCCGTCGATGAACTGGCCGATCAGCTCCCTGACCTCCTGCGTAGTCAATGCGCGGGTGGGCTGATTGAGTAGCTTGCAGGGAATGTCGGAGGCGGAGACCACCGGCGCTCCGCCCAGCAGAGCGGACACCGTCTCCCGACCGGGGTGGTGCAGCTGAATGAACAGCTTGCTGCCGTGCTTGTGGACGGCGGTGGCCAGACGACTCAGCGGCGCAATGTGGCGGTCACTGGTCACAGATAGCTGGCGCATCAATCCGGGGCCGTGGACATCATTCACCCGGGTAATCTCAGGGATGATCAGACCCGCGCCGCCGATGGCCCGGGCCTCATAATAGGCGATCATTTCATCGGTTGGCGTACCGTCCAGATTGGCAAGGCCAATGCCCATGGGAGACATAACCAACCGATTTTTCAGGGTGACCTTTCCTATTTGCCCTGGGGAAAACAGTTTTTCGTACATCATCATCGTTCCTTTACGTTTCAGTTAAAAAATGGTATAGCCGCCGTCAACTGCCAGTGCCGCACCCTGAATGTAGGAGGATTCGTCGGAAGCCAGAAACAAAATGGCCTTTGCCACCTCTTCCGGCTGACCGGGACGGCCTGCGGGGCTCATCTTGATCTTCATGTTCAGGGGGTGCTGCGGCATTGCCAGCACCCGGGCGATCATCTGGGTGTCGATGGGGCCGGGCAGCACGGCGTTGATGTGGATGCCTGTGTGACCGTGATCCAGGGAAACCTGACGGGTCAGACCCAGCAGGCCGTGTTTGGCGGAGGTGTAGGCGATGCCGCCCCGGCCTGCGCCAGTGGAAGCCATGGAGGCTACGTTCACGATGGAACCGCCCCCCGCCCTTTCCATCACGGGGATGACGCGTTTCATGATTTGGAACGGGGCGGTCAGGTTCGTGGCCAGCACCTTATCCCACTCTTCGTCGGTGATCTGATCCATGTTGGCGAGGCTGCCCCCTACGCCCGCATTATTCACCAGAATGTCGATCCTGCCGTATTTGTCCAACGCAGCCTGCACCAGTGCGTCCAATTCGGTGCCGGAGGTAACGTTGGTCTTTTGGAAAAATGCCTCACCGCCCGCTGCCAGAATTTCAGCCACCACAGCGTTGCCCGCTTCCTCGGTGGTACCCACAATGACCACCTTCGCACCCTCGGCTGCCAGCAGCTTGGCTGTGGCGCTGCCAATTCCCTTGGTAGAGCCAGTGACAATTGCGACTTTATCCTGAAATCTCATAAAACGGTCTCCTTTTCAAATTTTTTGGTCTGCTTTTCCATCATTATAATCAGCAGCCCGGACAAAATGAACGGTTGTACCAAACGAAAAGAAGTTGACGATTTATGCATCATGCACTATACTGGTGACGAGGTGTTGAAAATGTTGTTTACAACGCTTATAAATCAGATATCTGTGGGAAATTCGGTCAAAATCATCCACTCGGCAGATTTATTTGATATCAAAGACATTGCCCTGATCGACGGAAGTTGTGCGGAATATCGCAATTCCACGCTTTATTTTGGATACTTTGAACAACTTCCTGACGGTAAATTACCGCCTCAGTGCGTTCTGGCGCGGACTCCCGCCAGCGAGGCACTGAAAAGCAGTTCCTCCAGTCTGGCTCTGGTGGATTGCGGAGAGCTGTTTTTGGCAGTCAATGCCGCTAAGACTGCTGTGGATGAATCCCGTGAGTCGGGTTTTTACGGGGAACTGATGGACTGCGCCGCCCGCTCCGGCAATCTGGAACCGGTGGTCAATCTGGCGGCATCCAAGCTGGGGAACTCCGTGGTACTGCTGGATACGGATTACAAGGTGCTGGTCCACTCCACCATTTACCCCATCGACGACCCACTCTGGGCGCAAAATATCGCGCAGGGCTATTGCAGCTATGAATTTGTTAACGCGGTTCAAAAACTAGACTCCGTGAAGAACGCGCAGCCCACTTCCGACCCTGTGGTGGTCACCTGCTACGCCTCGCCGCTGCGCAAGTTGTCCAGCAAAATTTTTATCCATAAAAAACTGGTTGGAATTGTGCTGATGCTGGAAAAAGAGACACCTATCTCCACGGCGCACATGCTTCTACTGCCCGTCATCAGCGCTGCGACGGGGGATGTCATCGCCCGCTATGCGCCGTATATGATTCCCGGAAACACGGCCTATCAAAAACTGCTATATGATTTACTGATTGGGGCGCCCCCGTCGCAGATTGCCCCCCAGTGCGTGGGGCTGCAATTCTCGCCCCATCTTTGCGCCCTCTGCATTCGTCAGGCCCGTTACCTAGGGCAGAGGCATTTGAAGGAAGACGTGGCGGCGAAGCTGGTGTACCGCTTGCCCCAGACCTGGTTCACCTTCCACGAAAACGGTATTGCCGCGCTGGTTCCGCTGGGCGACGCGCTGAAACTGCCAGTGGAACAGCGGCAGATTTTGGAGGACCTGGCCAGCGGGGAATATCTGCGCATTGGCGTTTCCAATGCATTTTTTTCACCAGAAAATTTCGCAAGGCGCTATGTTCAGGCCAGACGCGCACTGGATTTATCCGGGCAGCTGCAGCGTCCCGATACGGTTTGCTATTATGCAGACTACTCCTTTTACGACCTGTTGGACAGCTATGGAAGCCCTGAAACTCTGGGGCTTTTTTGCCATCCTGCGCTGTCGGTTTTAAGCCGTTATGACCATGACAACGGCATGAACCTTTATCACACGTTGGAAGCCTATCTGCAATGTGATTGCAGTGTGAAAGACACTGCGCAGAAGCTGTTTATTCACCGCAATACTCTCAATTACCGCTTAGAGCGCATTCAAGCTCTGACTCAAATCGACCTCGGCAACAGCAACCTGCGGTTTCTTCTGGCTATGTCCTATCGAATTGACCATTTTACCGGCCGGGATTTTTAAGTTAAACATACTGCAGAGGACCGTCTATTACGACGGTCCTCTGCGGTTCCGGGTCAGTTAATTCTGGCAGGCTGTTGTGCTTGGTTCCGGCATACAGGCCTTTTGCCGTATGAAACAGCATGTAGCCGTCAAAATCAACGCCGTGAATGTGGGAGGAGACAAAAGCTCCTCTATTTTCACTTGTCACCACAATACGTCATCAGTATCACCGACTCCATGGTACTTTCGTTGTCCCAACAAAGTTCCTGCGTTTCAACTCCATCAAAGAAGACGGGGAATCGAAACTTGATGTGCTTTAGGAAACGGCCATCCGGCAGCTCCTGCTCGTAAATATCGACGCTTTCAACAAAGCTATTAAGGAATTCCTTCTTTTCGGCATCGGTAAATCTATCGTACAGTTTATCAAAATACAGCAGAAATTGATAGACATTATCCCCGGAGATTTTCTGCTGCTGGATGTTTTGCAATCTGGACTGCACTTCCGCAACTTTTGCTTCTACCGCATCAATGTCATCGTATAGGGCATAAAGGCGATCCTGCATATCCTGATATTTTCTGTCATAATGCTTTTCGTTGATGTCAAGGCTATCCATCTGCGCACCCAGTCTGCTCTTGGCACCGTTTAGCTGGCGGAGCTGTTTCCTCAGCCCCTCCATTTCTGTTTCCAGTTCTGCGGTGTCAATCCGGGAACCAATCTTTGCACGTATAGCCATCGTCGCCCGTCTGGGAGACTTCACCGGCACTAATCTTCTGGCCGACATCGGCAACGGCACCATGAACCTCTTGTATATCACGAACAAAAAGCCTATGGAAAGCAAATGCTGGACGGAAAAGCTCGGCGTCAACCAGTGCATGATTACATTCAAGAACGCCCTGCTGGACAGCTTCGGTATCAAGGTGGAGGAAACCATCGTGGAACAGGTCTTGCGCACCGGCACAGCAGACATCGGCAAGCCTTATCTGGACTGTATCCGCACCGTTGCCACGCAGTATGCGGCAGACATCTTTGCCGCCTTGCGCCGGTACGAATATAGCGAAAACTTGATGCGCCTGTATATCGTGGGTGGCGGCGGCTGTCTGATACGGCATTTCGGCCAGTATGACCAGAGCCGTGTCACCATCATCGACGATATCTGCGCCACCGCCAAAGGCTATGAATACCTCGTCTTTGCCAGCCTACGCCGGAAAGATGGGTGAGCCTTATGACATACAACATCCGCAGCACCAATCTCCGCTTTAACTTGGAAAAGGATACACCGCGCCGGGCATGGGAATACCTGCAAAGGATGGACAAAATGCAATTCAAATCTTATAGCCATGCCGTAGCCATTGCGTTGGTGGAATACTTCGACCGCTACTACCGCACGCAGGATGTGAAACACGGGAACGGGAAGAACGCTTTGTGCAGCAGATTGTTTCCGCTGTGCAGGCAGCGATGGAAAAAGCCATGCCCCTGTTTCTCGCAGGCTGCATGGCAGGCATGGGTAAGCTGCCTTTGCCAGCCAGGGAACTACCGAGTTCACCCTCAAATGAAACCCGGCAGGATGCCGGTGCCGATGTGGACTGGGATTTTCTTGGAGGATAATCCAAAATCTAGCCCATGCACAAAGGAGGTGAACCCATGGCCGACTTTCTCACCGTAGACAGCATGCTCCTTCCCTATGCAAGCCAAGCACCGTATGGAAGAAGCTACCGCAAGGGACAGGGTGCGTGAACGAAAGCAGCTCACCCGCAGGCTCATCCAAGAGGGAGCCCTTCTGGAAAGCGTATACCCGCAATGCACAGAGATGGAACTGGATACGCTCAAGGCGGAGCTGAAGGCCCGGTTCGCAAGCAGTCCGCAAGGGCTGCCCTCTTCCCGGAAGGGCGCACTTATTCACCACTGCTTCGCGGCGGTGGTATCCCCTGCGGGGCTCGTGCGCTCGCTGCGGCGAGGGGCAGGATGCGGCGTTGCGGACGCCTCAACGGATTTCCAAAGTAAAAAACGATTGCTGCTTCCAGTAGGCAGCAACCGTTTTCCCTTTTCCAATCCGTATGCTTTCATCCGTGCGCGGTCGAAAGCATGGGGACGGGAACTGCGTTTGGACGAGAGACGAAAGGACGGAGGTGAGAACGAGTGGCAATTTACCATCTGGAAGCGAAGATCGTGAGCCGGGGCGCGGGCCGCTCCGCTGTGGCGGCTGCGGCCTACATAAGCTGTTCGCGGATGCTCAACGATTATGACGGTGTACAACACGACTATACACGAAAGCAGGGTCTTGTCTGGCAGCAGGTATTTTTGCCGCCAATAGCACCTGCTGAGTGGCAAGACCGGGAAAAGCTATGGAATGCGGTGGAGGAAGCGGAAAAAGCCAAGGACAGCCGCCTAGCCCGTGAATTTGTTGTGGCCCTGCCTGTGGAATTGAATCAGAAAGGCCGGATCTCGCTGCTAGACGACTTCATTCAGGCCAACTTCGTCGCAGATGGGATGTGCGCTGACGCAGCGATCCACGACACGGATGGTTACAATCTACACGCTCATATCCTGCTGACCGTGCGGCCTCTGAATGAGGACAGAACATGGCAGTATAAGACGGAGAAGGAATATCTCTGTGTCAGAAACGGCGAGGAACATGGATTCACCACCGCCGAGTATAAGGCAGCGCAGGCTGACGGCTGGGAAAAGCAGTATCTGTACCGGGCCGAAAAAAAGGAAGAATACCTCGCGCCGTCCGGGGTAGAGGCACACGGATATGAGCGCGTTTCCAAGTACCCGAAAAACACCAAGTTTGGCAGACAGAATCCCATATCCGAACGGTGGAACAGTGATGATCATTGTTGGTTTGGCGCGAAGCTTGGGCGGTTGTTGCTAACAAATATCTGGCTCTTTATCCGTGGGTGGACGAACGCGTCGACCACCGCAGTCATGCGGCGCGCGGTCTTTCGGAGCAGCCTACTATTCACGAAGGCGTGATTGCCCGCGCCTTGGAAGAGAAAGGCGTGACATCTGACCGCTGTGAGATCAACCGCCAAATCAAGGCGGACAACAAACTGCTGCGCGAGCTGAAAGCGCAGATTGAGCGGCTTATGAAGGCCATCAGGAATACCATCTCTGCTATTGCCGAGGCTATGGAGACCGTGCGGCAAAATATGCTGATCTTCCGCTACCAACTCCTGCATACAAGAGCATCAAAGCAAATAATTTCAGACACTCTTAGCACCGTGTTACCGGAATTCCGCAAGTATACGGAAATCGTGAATCATCTAAAAGATAAAATAAAAGAACGCCGCAATCTGCTTGCCGAGAAAAAAGCCACGCCCATTCTTCATGTGGCAAAGCACATGGAATTGTCCCGCCAAATTGCCGCGCTGACAGAAGATATGGAGGAACCTCGCAGTGAGAAAAATGTGCTGCTGGGCCTGTTTGACAAATCTGATGACGCCGGGATGAAGGAGATAAGGCAGTGGGTGGATTCCATAGAAGCCTCCCTGCAAAGGCTGGAACAGGCAGAGGGCCGCTATAACTCAGAGTTGGATACAGCGCTGACGCAATACGCTGAGCTGACAAAACAGGCAGTGGACATGGATACCGCTGAGTTGGGGAATGCGAGAACAGCACTGCGGCAGGACAAGAAACAGATCGCCATTGAACGGCTGAAAACCGCCTATGATAAGCAATACGATTACAGCCGTATGCAGCGGGCCGAAAGGGATATAGTCGCCATGCTGGGCGAAAAAGTCCAGACACAAGAAAAGCTGTCCATCCGACAGCAGCTCCGCGAAAGCACAGAGCAACAGGAGCAGCGCCGGCGTATGCCCCAAAAGCACGAACGGGAGCGGTGATTTTGTGTTTTTATTTATAATCGATTACGATTACGCCGGTTCCATTGGGCTGCATCCAAACTTTCTATGCCGATTTTCGGCCCGATAATATTTGCAATATGAAATATATAAAAGTGTGTTATAATCAAGACGTAATCAGACTGCGAAATTTGTAGGATTTATGGGCATTCTGCGATGAACAAGTATGCCATTTATTAAACGGAAGCGACGGTAGTATGTTAAGTAAAAAAGAGAAGTTGTTCCCAATAGTTATATTACTGACGCTCGCGTGCATCGCCGTGCTGCTTTGGCTGATTATTGACTCCCCTATCCCAGTCCAGCCTGCCCGTGGCGGGGCACTGGATGTGTCAGACTGGAACGGCGAAACCATGATGCTGTCGGGGCAGTGGGATTTTTACTGGAACAGGTTTCTGGATGAAAACGACCTGAGCCAAAATCCCGTACCAGATATGGAAGCCGAGGTTCCCTCCGTATGGAACAAATTTGTCGTGGACGGGAAACCGTTGGGCGGGATGGGCTATGCCACCTATTGCCTTCATATAACGGGAGTGAAGGCTGGTGCTCCTCTGGCATTGAGAGTCATTCCGTTTTCCACGGCTTACGAGCTGTACATAGACGATACGCTCACGGCCTCCAGCGGGAAAGTATCCACTTCGGCGGATGGGTTCGAACCACAGTATACAATGCAGACGGTCAATTTTACGCCGGAACGCAACGAGTTTGACATCATCCTGCATATTTCAAACTTTACATATGCCAGAGGCGGAGCTTGGTACGCGATCTATTTCGGGACTCCTGAAAAAATCGCCCGTGTTAGCCAGGATATATTTGCAAGGGACTATCTTGTTACGAGCTGTCTGCTGCTCTTGTCCGCCGCCAGTATGTTTTTGTTTTTTCTGAGGCGGGACAAAGGATATCTCTTGTTTATCAGCCTTTGTTTTGTGTTTCTTTTACGAACTATTATTGACGGGAGTTACCTGATTAATTACGCTTTTCCGTCTGTCGGCTTCCGCACAGTGATTTGTATCGATTACATTTCGCTCTACTGGCTACCGGTGCTTTGCGTGGCGCTTTTTCGGTATATTTATCCCGAAAATTTGTCCCTCATATATCTAAAACTACTGATTGTCTACGCAGCCGTTATTACGATACTAACTCTTGCGCTACCTATACGCATCTTCACGCAATTTATTTATTTTGCGGAATTGATTGCCGCTGTAACCTGCATCTACGGGGTCATGAAGATGCTTTTGCTGACTCTGAAGCGGAATCGTGAAGCTTACTTCATATTCACGGGCGGAAGTGCGGTGACGCTGTGTGTTTTCCACGATTTGCTGTGTGAAAACAATCTGATTGTTGCCGGCTATGTGGAGCTGTCGCCTATGGGTTTTCTGGCTCTTGCAATATTTCTCCAGTGTATGTTTTGGGTTCGCTACGATCGGCGCACCAAAGAAAACGAAAAGATGCTGATCGAGCTGATCGAGGCGGACGAACGCGAGCGAAAGCTGGAGCTGCAGTTCCTGAAATCCCAGATACGTCCGCATTTTATAAACAACGCCCTGAACGCGATTATCTCCATTTCCCGCACCGACGCGGATATGTCAAGAAAGCTTCTCATCGAATTCAGCAAATATCTTCAGAATTGTTACAGCGTCCAGAACCTGGACGATAAAGTGCCGATTGAAAGCGAGCTCTCCTTTGTGCGCGCATATGCGGCGCTGGAGCTGGCGCGCTTTCCGGATTTTCTGCACGTTGAATATGATATTGACAACATATTCCTGATGGTTCCGCCGCTTACGCTCCAGCCGCTCGTAGAAAACGCGATCGTCCACGGCATCAAGGAAAAATCAGGAGACGGGCATGTCCTGATTTACGTAAAAGACTGCGGCGATTTTGCAAAAGTCGGCGTATCCGACGACGGGGTCGGCATTGACCCGGAGTACGCGGCGGTCCTGCTGTCAAACGAGCACATTTGCACCGGCGTCGGGATATACAATATAAACCGCCGAATGAAAAGGCTGTACAATACAGAGCTGCATCTGGAAAGCCGTCCGGAGGGCGGCACGGATGCGTATATCGTTGTTTCGAAGGAGAGAGAAGTATGCTGCGAGCCGTGATTATAGACGACGAGCGTCCCGCGCTGGACGAGCTGTCGTTTTTACTGAAGGAAAACTCGGTCGAAGTCATAGGGACTTTTCAAAATACGGTTGGCGCATTAGACTTTATATTGAAAGAAAACCCGGACATTGTTTTCCTCGATATCGAAATGCGGGGAAAAAACGGCATCGATTTCGGCGTGGAGCTGCAAAACAGCACAGAGAATACCGCCGTCATCTTTGTGACCGCGTATCCCGAATATGCGCTGGAGGCGTTCCGGGCGTACCCACTGGACTATATCGTGAAACCCGTGGACGAGGAGCGTCTGGCGCAGACCCTGCGGCACATTCAGGAGGCTTCGGAACGCCGCGCCGGCACCGGAAACGGGGATTTTTATATCCGCTGTTTCAGAAAATTTGAAATCACCTGCGGCGGCGAAAAACTCCGCCTCCCGACGAAGAAAACGCGCGAGCTTCTTGCGTATCTGCTTTCTAACCAAGGGACAACCGTATACCGCGATGAACTTACGCGGCTTGTGTTCGGCGATAATAGCGAGAAAAACGCGAACAATCTGAGGGTGACGCTTTTTCGGATCAAGAACGCCTTTCACGAGACCGGAGTCGGAAAGGAAAAATTTCTGATACGGGAAGACCTTTCTGTTGAGATTGCCGACGGTGTCTGCGACGTTGTGGACTTTCAGCGTTTTATTAAAAACAACCTTAGGATAAACGCGGGCAATATCGCGCAGGCGGAAAAAATCAACGATTCTGTCAGCGGAGAATTGCTTGCGGATATTGACACACTCTGGATTACTGAAAAAAGAGAATGGGTTACGGCTCAGACGGAGATGCTTCTGGTAAACATGTCGATATACTATCTGTCCGGCGGATTTTTGGAGCAGGCGGAAGCCGCGCTGTTGAGCCTTATCCGATTGAATCCCATTTCGGAGCAGGGGTACCACCGCCTGCTGGACCTGCACATGCGGGCGGGGGACACTCTGAAATATTGCTATTGCTACGAGCGGTACCTGGAAATGACGGAAAAAGAATTCGGAGTGCAGCCGCCGAATATCTATGCGAATTATTATGAGGAATCCAAATAACTTGTCTGCTGCAGTGTTGATGCAATTTTCAATAAATGCTGAAATATCAAGGCTCCGCGCGCTATTCCGGAAGGAACGGCGCGCGGAGTTTTTGTAATGGTCTTGTAATGGCGGGATGGTAAAATTTATCTGTAGAAATATGTAGAAAAAACAAAAGTATATAAAATGGCGAAAAGTTCGTTTGCGGGAGGATTTACTATGTATAACAAAAATTTCAGAAAAGCTATCGGAATGATTATGGCATTTGCGATGATTATTAGCTTTCTGCCTGTTTCGGCGTACGGCATTGTAACGAGCGATACCACGCCGCCGACGCTTCTAAGCGCGAGCAGGACGAGCGACACGTCAATCACCGTGACGCTCAGCGAAAACTGTGCTAACCTCACAAAAACGGGCGACGGAGGTTTCACGGTAACGCAAACCAGCGGCACGGCAACGTACACAGTATCCGCAACCGCACAGGTAATCGATTTGAAACATGTTGCGCTGACTGTGGAAGATATGTCTGCTTCCTGCGACAGTGGCGTAACGGTAACTTATACAAAAGGGACAAACGGTACGATTGCCGACACGGCGAACAACGCGCTGGAAACCAATGCAACGGGTGTAACGGTTTCCCCATGGGACGGAGCCCCGCCCACGCTTGTGAATGCAAGCCGGACGAGCAACACCAAGATTGTCGTTGAACTGAGCGAAGACTGCCAAAACCTCACGCAGGCAAACGACGGCGGCTTCACGGTAAAGGAGACTGGCGGCACGGCGGCGTACACTGTCACCGCAACCGCGCAGGGCGACGATACGGGTCACGTGGTGCTGTCCGTGGAGGATATGTCAACGTCCGCCAGCAAAGGCGTTACCGTCACCTATACGAAGGGGACACACGGCACAATTGAGGATCTGGCGGAAAACGCGCTGGAAACCAACACCTCCGGCGTTTCCATAGCGCCGTGGGATTCGGATGTCCCGACAGTAGAGATCACGACTACAGCGCCCGACCCGATGTATACCCGATCCATCCCTCTGACGATTACCTTCAGCGAAGCGGTGACGGGTTTCACTTCGGATGATATTACTGTCGAATACGCCACGAAGAATGATAACTTTTCCGGCAGCGGCAGCGTTTACAGGATTACCCTCACACCGACTGGCGACGGTGATACGATCACGGTCAACGTGGCGGCGGGCGCGGCAAAGGACTCGGCGGGCAACAACAACGCGGCGGCGACGCGGTTTTCCATCGTTTACGCGTCGACGGTCGATTATCTGGTGGACGGCGGCTCTATCACGTTTGCCCCGCAGCTTGGAACAATTGTGGGGTTCAAGGGCAGCCCGACGACAGTCGTGATCCCCGATAAAATAGGCGGCGTGAGCGTCACCAGACTTGGGCAGAACTCGCTTTCGAATTGCACCAGCATGACATCGGTCGTTCTTCCGGCCAGCATCACTCAGATAGACCAGGGTGTGTTTAGCGGCTGCACGGGCCTTAAATCGATTACCATTCCGGACAGCGTCACGGTAATCAACCAGAGCACGTTTCTCGACTGCACCAATCTGCGCGAAGTGATATTCCCCAGCGGTCTGACCTCAGTCAGGGATCAGTCCTTCAACGGCTGCAGAAGTCTTGAAACGATTACATTTCCTGATTCGCTGGAATTGATTGGATGGGGCGCGTATTTAAACTGCACCGGCCTTAAATCAATCACAATTCCCGCAAGCGTCACTTCAATCGAGGGTTCCGCGTTTAAAAACTGCGGCAGTCTCGCCGCCGTGTATATGAAAGGCAACCCGCCGACGTATGGAACCGACGTTTTTCAATCAACCGCCGCCGGTATTACGGTTTATTACCGTAGTGGGGCGACGGGCTTTTCCGATACCTACGCGGGCTGCCCGACCGCGCTTTGGGGACAGCATACCGTTACGGTCAACTGCGGCGCGGGCGGAACGGCATCTCCGGAAGACCCGAGCGTTTACGCGGGCGAAACGGTTAGCTTTAACATAACACCCAGCGAGGGGTTCCAGATTTCGACCCTGACCTATAACGGTAAAAATGTCACGGCGGACTCCGACGGCAAATACTTAAGCCCCGCGGTTTTGGCTGATGCCGAACTCAACGTCACGTTTGAGGCGGCGGGCACGCCGACGGTCACGATTTCAACCGAAGCGGATGGTCCCTACAACACATCGCCAATCCCGGTGACGATCACGTTCAGCGAGGATGTGACGGGCTTTGATGTAAGCGACATCGGTGTCACCGGAGGCACAGCGGGGAATTTCAATAAAACCAGCGCTATGGTCTATACCGCCGACATTACGCCCACAGGCGACGGCACGGTCACGGTGCGCGTGGCGGCGGGTGCCGCGCAAAGTGGCAGCATCGGCAACCGTGCGGCGGCGCCGCTTTCAGTGATCTACGACGCCACGGCGCCTTCGCTGAGTAGTGCGAGTGCGGATCAGATCAACGGCTCGGGAGCGTCACTGAACTTTACATCCAATGAGGCGGGTACCTATTACTATCTCGTTTACCCGGCGGCGTACACGCCTCCCGTCGCAAATGCGATAAAGGCACAGGGGGACGGAGCCGCCGCGAAGGGTACGGGCGCGGCAATCTCCGGCGCAAACAGCGCAAATGTGACCGGACTTTCGGCCACGACAGCTTATAAAGCATATGTTGTCGTCGAAGACGCGGCGGGCAATCTCTCCGCCGTGAAGACGATCGCGTTTACAACCACAATCGAGAAAATCCCGCTCACCGATAAGGTCACCTCGTTTGAAAGCGGAAAAACCTATACGATTGCGGACACTCACCAACTGTGGCGTCTTTCAAATCTTGTGCGCGGCGACAACCCCGGAACGGGCGCGACGTTTGAGCTGCTTAACGACATTGCTTTCGGCTACTGGCAGGATATAAACGGCAATGGCGTTGTAGACGACGGCGAAATATTTAACGCTCCCAGCGGCGGCACGGCGTATAAGGAGACGGAGACGAACTATACGACAATCGGCTACGGCGGTTATCACTTCTCCGGCACGTTTGACGGAAACGGGCATACGATCAGCGGACTGTACTTTAATGAGTATGATGTCAAAGTTGGCACCGAGGGCCTGTTTACAACTGTGGACGGAGGCACCGTAAAAAACCTAAGAATAGCAAACAGCTATATACGAACATACAAATATACCGGAAGCATTGCGGGTGTCCTGACAAACGGCGGCATGGTGGAGAACTGCGTTGTTGATTCCAGCGTCACCATTACGGGCAATAAGATTATAGGTGGGATCGTCGGATCCTGCTCAGTCTCCACCATCCAGCATTGTTATAATTATGGCAACATAATAGGATCAGACAGCGCGGAATGTGTTGGCGGCATCGTCGGGTATCTCAACAACACAGATAATACCAACGATAAAACATCCCTTGTCCAGTGCTGCTATAATACCGGCAATGTCAGCGGAACCAATTATATCGGCGGGATCGTCGGAGATTTGAATAGTATCGTCACTTACTCCAACACGCTGCGAAATTGCTATAATACCGGAAGCGTAAGCGCGTCAACTTACGCAGGCGGCATTGCCGGCAGGAATTATGGCGTACTGCAAAATTGCTACAATACGGGAAGCGTAAGCGGGGAGACCTCGTCATCTGGCGGTATTGCGGGGCAGCTGAGAACAACTTTCGCCAACAAGTTACCGACAGGCGGTGCGATAACAGGCTGTTATTACGACAGTACCCTGTGCAGCGTCGGGGGAATAGCCGGAGCGGACGCTTCGGGCAGCGCCGAGGGTTATACCACCACGCAGATGACGTCGAATACGGCGTTTTCCGGCTGGGATACTGACGTCTGGACCTTCACGGCCGGAAAATATCCGCGGCTTACCGCTTTAATCCGCACCGACGAAACCAAGCCGACGCTTGTGAGCGCGGAGATACTTAGCGTAACGTCGATTAAGGTGACGCTCAGCGAGGACTGCCGCCTGCTTACGAAAGCAAACGACGGCGGCTTTACGGTAACCGCGAAGGACGGCATGGCAACCTACGCGGTGACGGCGACGGCACAGGGAGATAATCCGCGCGAGGTGGTGCTGACCGTGGCCGATCTGCTTGCCTCGGGCAGCAAGGGTGTCAGGGTGACCTATACAAAAGGAACAAACGGCACGATCGCGGATCCGGCCGGTAACGCCCTGGAAAGCGACGGCAATGGGGTTGCGGCCGGTCCGTGGGAGACGACCGCGCCGACCATGTTAAGCGCCGTATATGTGAACAACACACAGATCACGGTAACGCTGAGCGAGGACTGCTTAAACCTGAATCATTCAAACGACGGCGGCTTTACAGTCAAAGAGACAGGCGTCACAACTACTTATGCGGTGACGTCAACAGTCATGAAGAGCAGCAACAAAATCACATTGTACGTTTCCGATATGTCCCCCTCGGGCGGCAAGGGTGTCACGGTGACCTATACAAAAGGCGGGAACGGCAATATAACCGACCTGATGGGAAATGAATTGGAGACGAACGGGATCGGAGTCGTTGTTTCGGCGTGGGACACGGGCAAGCCGGAGGTTTCCGGCGTTTCAAACGGAGCGTCCTACAACACGGATGTTGCTCCGACGTTCGCGGAAGGGGCGGCAACCCTTGCAAAGGACGGTGCGGCAGCTTCCTATATTTCCGGTGCAACAATCAGCGTAGAGGGCAGCTACGTGCTCACCGTCACCAACGCGGCGGGCAGCACGGTCATCAGCTTCACCATCGACAAGACCGCGCCCGTTCTGAGCGGGACAAGCCTGGTTTTGGCCACCTCGGCGGGCGCGGCACTGAGCTTTTCCTCCGACGAGGCAGTTCCGTATTACTGCCTGGTCCTCCCGTCGGGAGACCCCGCGCCGGACGCGGACGCGTTCGGTGCTGCCGGGCCTGGTGCCGGACGCTCCGGAGCCGCTTCCGCGGGCACAAACAATGTGGACGTTTCCGGACTCATCGCCGGAACGAATTATATCGCTTATCTGATCCTTCAGGACGCGGCGGGCAACAGGTCCGCCATGGGAACCGTCACTCTGACGACGGCGGATGTTGTGATCCCGCTGGACGCGTCGGTCACGACCCTGCAAAGCGGCGTCACCTACACCATCGACAGCACCGATCAGTTTAACCGCCTGGGCTTTCTTGTTCAATCCGGTCAGAGCGGAGCCGGGGCAACCTTTGTGCTGACCGAGGATATTGTCTTCGGCTACTGGCAGGACACAAACACAAACAACATTGTGGACAATGGGGAGATTTTTAATGCTGAGAGCGGCGGAGCGGCCTTTAAGAATTTAAACTATACGGTAATCGGCAAGAACCTGAAATATTTCTCCGGAACCTTCGACGGAAGAGGCCATACGGTTTCAGGGCTGTACACCAGTGGAAATAACACTGCCGGCAATCTTGCCCTGAGCGCCCTGATCGGCGGCGTTGACGGCGGGATCGTCCGAAATGTCGGCGTGAAAAACAGTTACATCCAGGGCTATAAATATCCCGCCGGTGTCGTAGGATATCTGAAAAGCGGCACTGTGGAAAACTGTTACACCGATTCAAGCGTCAGTATCGTGGGCGGCGGCATTGGTATCGGCGGCGTGGTAGGGCGTTGCGAGTCCTCTACCATTGCGTTCTGTTACAATAAAGGCAGCGTGCGCAGCGAGGAGAAGTCGACTCACCTTGGCGGCATAGCCGGTGAAGTATCCGGAACAGGTTCTTTCGTCCGGAGCTGTTACAATACCGGAGCCGTCTACACCGCGTATAGCAGCAACGGTACCGGCGGCATTGCCGGCGTATTGAGTAATGAATCCGGCATTCGGCTGGAGAATTGCTACAACAGCGGCAGCGTTACCGGCAGTGGCGATATGTACGGCGGCATTGTCGGGTTCAGCCTTGGGAGCATCCTGAACTGCTATAACGTCGGAGAAGTGGGCGGTACGTCTTATAGAGGCAACATTGTGGGATCAAGGTCTTATCTTGACAGCTGCGTAACGACCGGCTGCTATTACGACAGCAATGTGTGCACTGCCGTTGGGGGAATCGAAGGCAGCAACCCCGCGGGCAGTGCCGAGGGCAAAACAACCGCTGAAATGAAGACAGATAAAGCGTTTACCGGCTGGGGTGGGAATATCTGGAGCTTTGAATCAGGAAAATACCCGCAGCTGATTGGATTCGCGGCATTTACCGATAGGACCGCGCCGACCATAACGGACGCAGTCCGGAACAGTGATACAGAAATCACGATAACACTCAGCGAAGACTGTCGCTATCTTACAAGGGCAAATAACGGTGGTTTTACAGTGACCGAAAAGGATGGCACGAAGACCTATGCGGTTACGGCCACGGCTAAAGGAACCGACTCGAAGCACATCGTCCTCACGCTTTCGAGTATTGCCGCGTCCGGCGCCAAAGGCGTCACGGTCACTTACACAAAGGGGAAAAACGGTACGATCGCCGATATGGCATACAATACGCTGAAAACGGATGGCACGGGTATCACAATCGCCGCATGGGATACGACGGGGCCTGAGGTCAACGACGTAAGTGACGGGACGAGTTACAGAGCCGCCGTCACGCCGACGTTCACGGAAGGGACGGCGACGCTGAAAAAAGACGATGAAATGGCGAAGCCACACACGTCCGACACGGAGATTACCGAAGACGGCTCTTATGTGCTGACCGTCGCCGACGCAGTGGGCAACAAAACGGTTATACATTTTACGATCGACACGACCAAGCCGGAGGTCTCCGGTATTATAGACGGCATGGCGTACAATACCGATGTCACACCGACATTTGCAGATGCCACGGCGACGCTCAAAAAAGGCAGCGGCACGGCGACTGAATACAACTCCGGTACGGCCATCACCGAGGAAGGCAGCTACGTGCTCATCGCCACCGACAAGGCGGGCAACGTAACGACGGTGAACTTCACCATCGACAAGACCGCGCCAGTGCTGAGCGATACCGCCACAGGCGTGGTTACAGGCACGGGTGCGCAGCTCAACTTTGCATCTGATGAAGCGGGAACCTATTACTTCATCATTCTTCCGGCGGGAGACCCCGCGCCGAACGCGGGCGCGGTTCAAGCACAGGGCTACGGACCCGAGTCCCTTGGCTCGGGAGAGGCTCTGGCGGCACCAAATACCGCAAATGCGACCGGACTGATTGCCGGTACAAATTACAAGGCGTATGTGATCGTCGAGGACGCAGCGGGCAACCGGTCCGCAGTGGCAACCATTTCCCTAACCACCACGGATGGAACAATCCCGCTGACTTCATCGGTCACAACGCTGGAGGGCGGAAAGACCTATACGATTGCGGACGCGGAGCAGATGAATAATCTGGCTGAGCTTGTCGACGCCGGACAGACCGGCGTGGACTCGACCTTCGTACTGACCTCAGACATCCGTTATGGCTACTGGCAGGACAAAGATATTGACGGCGTCGTTGACTACGGAGAGATTTATAACGCCGAAAGCGGTGGGGATGCGTATGCGTCAACGAATTATGAAGTGATAGGTTACATGGATATTGTGGACGAGTACACCTACATCCCCTACAGCTTCAGCGGCACCTTTGACGGGAGAGGCCATACGGTCGGCGGCTTGTATAACAACAACTCCGATGCTGCCTCGTTTTACAGCACGCTCTTTGCCTGCGTCGATGGAGGAACCATAAGAAACGTCGGAGTGAAGGAGAGCTATATTCAGGGCGGCATTTCGGTTTCCGCGCTGGTGGGCGACTGTGTTCGCGGCACGGTGGAAAACTGCTGGACAGATAATAGCGTGAGTGTTGTAGGCATGGGTTCAACAATTGGCGGAATTGTGGGATACTGTGATTCTTCCGTCATTCGGTATTGCTACAATAATGGCAGCGTCAGCGGCACGGGCGAAGCCAGCAATATCGGTGGCATCGTCGGAATGATATGCGGTGAAAGCGCTGTTTTATCGTGCTGTTATAATACCGGCAGCGTAACAGGAGAAGACGGAAGCTATGGTACTTTGAGCATAGGCGGTATAGCCGGTAGTGTCTCCGATAACGACACTGAAAGCAATCCTGTCAGCACCAATAATAATATTGTGAGAAATTGTTATAATACCGGCTTTGTCAGCGGAAACGGCAATTTTGTCGGCGGTATCGTTGGAGACAACTCGGGCGATGTTGTGAACTGCTACAATGCCGGAAGAGTAAGAGGCGGAACGGATCTTTACGGGGGAGTTCTTGGGTACTTTACCGCCGATTTCTGCGGCTCGGTGACGGGCTGTTATTATGACAATGAGGTTTGTACGGCTGCGGGAATCAACGGCAGAGACGCCGACGGCAGTGCCAAGGGCAAAGCCACCTCATGGATGAAAGCGGGTACGGAATTTCCTAACTGGGATACCGGCGCCTGGAGCTTCGAGTCCGGAAAGTATCCGGAGCTTGTCGGTGCGCTGGTGTTCGATAATACCCCGCCGACTGTAGAAATCAAAACAGCGGCAACCGACCCGACAAACAGCTCGCCGTTCACGGTGACAATCACGTTCAGCAAGAATGTAACGGGATTTGCGGCGGCCGACGTCATAGTCGAAAACGGCACGGAGGGTACGCTTTCCGGCAGCGGAAAAGTGTACACGATCAACATTACGCCGACAAAAGACGGTGAAGTCACGGTGGACGTCGCATCAGGCGTCGCAACAGACTCGGCCGGCAACGGGAACACCGCGGCTGAGCAGCTTTCTCTTACATACGACGCCACCGCGCCGACGGCGCCGACCGTAAAGAGTGCGTCAACTTCGACGAACGACTCAACGCCCGAGTGGACATGGACGGCGGGCACCGGCGGAAACGGCACCTTCCGCTACAGACTTGACGACAGTGATTTGACCTCCGTCACACCGGTAACAACGGATAAATCCTATACCTCCTCCGCGCTCACCGACGGCAGCCACACCTTATACGTGCAGGAGCGCGATGCGGCGGGTAACTGGTCGGCAAGCGGCAGCTATAAGGTCATGGTTGACAGCACCGTGCCGACAGCGGGCGGTGCCGGGGCAATCTCACCGTCGGGTATTTCATGGAACTCCGTAACGCTGTCGTGGTCTGCGGCCTCGGACACAGATACTGCGCAGGAGAAGCTGCAATACAAGGTTGTGCGCTCCGAAAGCAATAACATCGCCACGGTGACAGACGCAAATGCAAACGGCACCCTTGTTAAGGATTGGACGGCAAACCTGACAAGTATGGCCGCAACAGGGCTGTCCGGGCCAAAGAATTATTACTTCAACGTAATCGTAAAAGATGCTGCGGGTAATGAAACAGTCTATTCTTCGGTATTCGTCACAACGGCTGCCCCACCGAATGATGATAATTCGGATACGCCGAATCCTTCGGTGACCGTTTACGTAAACGGCGAGGAACAAAGCGCGGGAGCGCTCACGACCACAACCGCAGACAGCCAGACGGTTTCTACGGTTACTGTAAACGACAAAAAGCTCGAGCAGCTCCTTGAGGGAAAAGGCGACAATGCGGTGGTAACAATACCGATCAACACAGGGTCGGATGTTGCAAGAGGCATATTGAACGGCCAGACGGTGAAAAACATGGAGGACAAGGAAGCCGTTCTTGTGGTCCAGACCGATTCCTCAACCTATACGCTGCCCGCCTCGGAAATCGACATCGACGCGATTTCGGAACAGTTCGGTGAGGATGTAACTCTCTCGGACATAAAAGTCACGGTCAGCATCTCGGAACCGTCTGATAAAATGACCACAATAATTGAAAATGCAGCGGAAGACGGTGGATTCACAATCGCCGTACCCGCCGTCGCATATACAATTACCTGCAAATACGGTGGAAGGACGGTTGAAGTTGACAGCTTCAGCGCCTACGTTGAAAGAATGATTGCCATTCCGGACGGTGTGGATCCCAGCAAAATTACCACGGGCATCGTTGTGGACCCGGACGGAACGGTACACCATGTACCTACCAAAATCACGGTCATAGACGGTAAGTATTACGCTGTGATCAACAGCCTGACAAACAGCGCCTATTCCATCATCTGGAACCCGGTGGAATTCACCGACGCTGAAAATCACTGGGCCAAAAGCTCCATGAATAATATGGGTTCCCGCATGATTGTTTCGGGCGTGGGCAGCAATCACTACGAGCCCGACAGGGATATCACAAGAGCCGAGTTCGCGGCGATCATGGTGCGTGCTCTGGGACTTGAGCCGGGCAAGGAAGCAAGTGGCTTTGACGACGTGAGCGTCAGCGACTGGTTCTGCGGCTATGTAAAAACCGCTTCAGCGTACGGGCTCATCAACGGCTATGACACTGGGCGTTTCGGGCCGAACGATAAAATCACACGCGAACAGGCCATGACGATCATCGCAAGGGCAATGAAGCTCACCGGCCTTGAGACGTCGATGACTGCCGAGGATGTCAAAAGCTTGCTTTCAGAGTTTGCGGATGGAACGTCGATATCGGCTTATGCGAAAGATGGTATCGCGGCCTGTGTCAATTCTGGTGTCGTGAAAGGCAGAAGCGCAAACATGATAGCGCCAACGGACAACATTACCCGCGCCGAGGTTGCTGTAATCGTTGAGCGACTGCTACAAAAATCGGAATTGATATAAACATTACTATAAATTGAACAGTCGCATCGCATAATGCGTGCCAAGCAAAACAATGAATCGGCCAACCCTTTCGGGCTGACCGATTCATTGTTTTGCCTTAAAATGAGTTATGAACAGGCAAAAAAAGCAATCCCAGCATAATCTGACGGAGCGACACGGTCAACTGGTAATGACGCTGGGTTGTGAAATAACGATACCGGAAACTGATCCGGTACGGTTGATAAGCGCACGTATTCCAGTTGCTCATCGCAAAGTTCAAAATTTTCACGGATGATGTCGGCTTTAGTAAATGTGTTTTTTTCTGCCATCTGCCGGACCATAAGTTCCACTTGCTCAAGGGCTTCATTGTTCACCTCATTAAGATGCATCACCAGTTTCCCGCTCAGCAGAAGCTCCGTATAAAGCCTGTGCCGATGCTCCTTCAAGAATGCTTTGGGCATATAACGGAATCTGCCGTAGTGCGGTTCTTCATCCTCATTCAGCTCCAAGTCCAGGTAATATATACCGTCATCGGCAAGAGATTGGTGATGCCTGTCTTTTCAAATACAGATTCCATAGCCACTCTCCTTTGCATGGGCAACGACCGATTAGATCATTGCAAAATGTTTCAGGGCAGCACGAATGGCGTTTTCCTTATTCTGCGGGCCTTGCGGCACGCTGGCATTTTCGCTCTTAGACAGATTACAGCTGTCTCCAACCTCCAGACCATATTTCCGCTTGATTTGAGAAATATATAAACTTGAGACTTTTAAGCCATATTCCTTCAGCACATATTCTTTGATTTCGGGATAGGTGGCTTTTGTCTCGGCAGCTGTAGCGTCCAGCTCATCCAAGTCCAAATCCACAACTATCTGGTCATCGGGAGTTTTCCGGACAAAAGAACAACCGTCTCAACATGGAACGATAGCATCAGATTAATGTCTGGTATGTGTTTTGCTGATTTTCCGTGCAAGGGAATAAGGCAAAGGCGATTTTTGGGGTATTTTCCGTGCGTGGGAATATGGCAACGGTATTATTCTGCTTTTATCTGTTCTGGGTATTAAGTCTATATTATACTATATTGGTTGTTTTCGGTAAAATGAAAGTATCGCAAAAGGTCTCGAAAAAGTTAGCACCCCAGATGGCATAAAAAGTGAGCCATTGTCAGCACCTGAAATAACCGCTACCATTAGTTTGTTAAGGACTAAGGAGGTAGCAGAAAGGTGTTAAGAATGGCTCAAGTAAATAATATCAAAGATCTCTACGAAAATGAAGACCTAAGTTTGCGAGAAATTTCCCGAAAGACAGGTCACAGCTTCAAGACTGTCCAAAAGTACGCCTACCAGCTTGACTGGAGCGAGGACAATCTGCCGAATACCGAGCCAACGAGCTATCCGGTGCTGGGAGATTTCATTCCCGTAATTGACGAATGGTTGGAGGCCGACCGCAAAATCCCGCGCAAGCAGCGCCACACCGTTTGGAGAATCTTCTGCCGCCTGCGGGATGAGCACCATTTTACTGGTAGCTATTCCAGCGTGAAGAAGTATGTCCGCAAAAAGCGGTTCGTGATGAATTCCAAGAACAGCGGTTATCTGCCGCTGGAGCATGCGCTGGGCAGTGGACAGGTGGATTTTGGCAAGCATCTCTACTACGACGGCACCGGGCAGGAACAGGACGGCTATGCGCTGACCATTTCCTTCCCCAATTCCAACAAGGGTTACACCCAGACCTTCCCCTCGCAGAACCAGGAATGCCTGCTCACGGGCATGAAGCGTATCTTTGAGCATATTGGCGGCGTGCCGCCTGTGCTGCGCTTTGACAATATGTCCACCGCCGTTGTGCAGGTACTCAAGGGTACAGACCGAATTCTCACGGACGGCTTTCAACGTTTTATGTTGCATTACCGTTTCCGTGCAGAGTTCTGTAACCCGGCATCTGGCAACGAAAAGGGCAACGTGGAAAACAAGGTGGGCTACAGCCGCAGAAATGCCTTTGTGCCGGTTCCGACCATTGTGTCCTTTGACGAGTTTAACGAGTCCCTGTGGGAATGGTGCGAGAAGGATGCCCGGCGCCCTCACTACAAGAAGAAGCTCCTGATTGAAGAGCTTTGGGAAGATGACAAAGTGAGTCTTCTGTGCCTGCCGGAGTACCCGTTCTCAGTATTCCGATATGCGGCACTGACCGTGAGCAAAAGCGGCTTTGTGACCATTGAGACTAACAAATACGGCCTTTCTCCCATGCTGTCCGGTGAAACGGTGCAGGCTAAGATTTTCTATGACCATGTGGCATTCTTCCATGACCACCACCCGGTTGGGCACTACCGCAGGAGCTACAAAACCAACGATGAGGTGTACGACTGGACGCAGTATGTGTCCGTTCTCTGCAAAAAGCCGGGAGCAATTGAACATACCCGCTTCTTCCACCAGATGCCACAGCAGTGGCAGACATTCTTGGAACAGACCAGCGGCAGAGAACGCAAAAATGCGCTTCAGCTGCTCAGCGAGATTGTCTCTGACGGCAATGCCGCCTTGTGCGCTGATGCGCTGGAACTCGCCGGTGAGAACGGCCGCACGGATGCGGACAGCCTCCGGCAGTGCTATTACATGATTGCGAAAAAAGAATACCGGCCTGATCCGCTGAAATTACCCGGCTCTCCGGCGCTGCACTACAATCCCAATCTTTCCGCCTACGATGGCCTAATGGGAGGCGATGCAAATGTCTGAGGAAATTGAGCTGATGATGCGACAGGTGAAGCTGGGCGGCATGGCAAAGGAATGGCGCTCAGTCCAGTTTGAAAACACAGAGCAATATGTGACCGATCTGCTGAAGCTGGAGCTGAAAGAGCGTGAAGCCAACAGAATTAACCGCATGGTGAAAACCGCCGGTTTCCGTGTCCTGAAAATGCTGGATGACTTTGTGTGGACTTCCGCCATTGAACTGCCCAGCGGCTTGACTGCCGAGTACATGGAGGAACTGCAATTTCTCACGCCCAAGGAAAATCTCATTTTTATGGGTACCGTTGGTACCGGCAAAACTCATCTCGCCACAGCCATTGCCTTGAAAGCCTGCCAGGAAGGGCGGCGTGTCCGCTTTTATACAGCGGCGTCCCTTGCCAATATCCTGCTGGAAAAGAACAACAAGGGCACGCTGAACAATTATCTCAGTACGCTGAAAAAAGTGGAGCTCATTGTGATTGATGAGATTGGTTTTGTCCCACTGCACAAGGATGCCGCGGAACTGCTGTTTCAGGTAATTTCTGACTGCTACGAACGCAAGAGCTTGATTATTACGTCCAATCTGGAGTTCTCACAGTGGAACACCGTTTTTGGCGACAACCGCCTGACGGCAGCGCTGGTTGACCGGCTGATCCACCATTCCCACATTGTGATTTTCTCTGGCGAGAGCTACCGGCTGACCCAGTCCATGCAGCGCCAGCGTCCCCGCTGAAAAGGCGCTCCAAAAAGTGAGCATTGGGCCCCGGCCTGTTTGGCCCCGTGGGTCTCCAAAATGTGAGCGTTGGGCCCTGTCCTGTTTGGCCCCTCAAAAGGCCTTGACGCTGCACGCACAAACAAAGAATTAGGTGCTCCAAGGTGCTAACCTTTTTGGGGACCTTTTGCTAACATTTTTACTTGACGAACACAATATTGGTAACACTCCGGCATTCTTTGCAGTTTCAACAGCAGCTTTTAAATCAATGATTTTATTTTCTTTTATTGTTTCCCATGTAATGGAACCATTATTAACAATGGCTGTTTTACAGAAATCGAGGTACTTAAGTAATACCTTCCGAACAATCTCTTCCATTTCCTTCAGTTCGGCGGCTGTAATATTCCTTCCATCACCCTCGTGCAATGATTCCGAACGATATCTGTAAAAATTTTTAACTTTATCGTAAAGAGCTTGTATTTTTATTGGGTCGTTTTCCAAAAGTACGGAAACTCTTTTAGACAAGACTTCTTTTTTCCCTTGTTGGTCTTTTGCAAGAAAAATCATTTCAAGCGCAGTTGTATATTGTTCAAAACCAGTCGGAATGTCAACCTGTTCTAATCCCCATGTAAATTCATCAATGCAATTTTTAAGCAAATAATATTCTTGTCCAATATAATCCTGTAAGAATTGATTACACTTTATCGCTTCATCTGTCGACAAGATAAAAAACGTGCTATCAACAATGTTCCTTGTTACATTGTCACTGGTTTGTTTCTGAGTATTATTTATAAAACCCATTACTGTGAATTTATGCTCAAAGAACACTTCTTTGCATCCAATATTGCCCTTTTTGAAAAGTCGTAATAAGGAAAATACTTTATTTAAATATTCCATTTCTGTATCTTTATATTCTTCTAGCTGTTCTCCGCACATCAAGTCTTTATCAGTTAAGTGAACACCGGGAGCAATTTGTGGCAACCTCACTTGGAATGTATCTTCCTTATGTATACACATCAAGTATGTACCATTATCGTCATGTAGCTGCGAGCCCAAGTAGTTTATTGTGAGATTACCATTTCCATCGGTTATTTTATTCCTAAAAGGAATTTCCACCAGATATACCTTTTGAATAGAATACCCGTTTTCCAACTGTAACGTAGAAACACTCTCGTCGCAGTATAAAATAACACCGTCAATCGTCACATGCACATCTGCCATTTTAAAACCTCCGAATTCATGTTTTACAACCCAATATCTAACACGAAAAAAATTTGTATGCGATACCATTGGCATCACAAAACTCCCTCAATATGTGGCATCCATTAATTCCGCCAAACTTCTGTAGTAGCATTTCTTTGATGTTCTGTCTTTTGGGGGTTAATAAAGCAAACAGGTGCTCTGTGCTTTCCCAGTCAAAGTCATAATAATACTCATACTCGTCCTCGTCGAAAACTTCCTCGGCGGCTTCACCGAAGTCCTGACCTGAGATTTTCAGACAACCTTCTGATAACTCAGCCCAAACATTTATCTTTGCACGAGAGGTTTCCTCATTGCACAGCACGAATCGGCCAAAAGGGAGCATTGAGTTGTTCTTCAACTTGAGGCTTTCATTCTCCTGGTTATTGGCTTCTGTTGTTTCAAAATCTTCACCTGTGCTTTTCCGTATGATTCGTTTTACCTTATCAAGCGGGAACGGAACCTTGTCCTCTGGGAAATACTCAATATTAACGATTTCCACAATAGCGGTATGACCGTCTTTTCCAACGGGTACGAATACAAAATCGCCGATGGAAAGTGAGTCGTCCTCGGTGAGGTAGTAATAGCTTTTACTGCCCTCGTCAAACTCCACGCTGCAAAAGGTATAATCGCTATTTTTCCGTTTTGCCTTTCTGTACACCGATGGATTAAGAATTTCGCCCATGCCGTAGAAACACATAAAATTCATGATGTCTTCTGCCAGCTCAGGAAAGTCCTCCGGAAGTCCATTTTTATCAAAACTTCCGGTAATGATACGCTGTCCGCCATACAGATAGTCGATGGCAATTTGGTAGTCTTTTGTTTCCAGTGGGTTGTCAATTACATCTGGCGGATTTCCTATAATGTTTGACAAGAGGCCGGAAGAATAATGGTCATCTAAAAAGGCAGACAGGCCGTCTTCAACATGATATTTTCTTGAAACCATACATCCAGAGCCAATATTCTGGATATGCTCCAATGATTCTGAAGCACGGTCAAGGGTGAAATGCTCAGAATAATCCCATGTCGCGTACTCAATTTCAGGATTAAACGGCACTTTCGGCTTGATTTTCGTGACCCTGTGATAATCGATTACGAGTTTGTCAATTCTATCTTTGTGGGAATCGCCGTCAAAGGCAAGCAAATCCGGCATATTCAAGTTATTCCTCATTATGGATGAGATGTTGTCAAGCTCACTCACCCCGGGATAGAGCGATCCGTTAAAATGGAACGATTTTTCGTCCGTGTTGGACATATCCATTTCCCAGCTTCCAACATCTGCTGTAAAGTTCATTTCATTGTCTGCGGAAAAATAGTCGCCAACAATCTTCAAAATGTAAGATGCTATGTCACTACGGATTTTGAAGTTTTGTTCGCGCGCTTTTTTATACTTGCCGCCGTCGCCCCAGCAATATGAGGTGAAAGACACCTTTCCCTCCTCCGTTACAGTAAGGTGTTGCTCGACCTCATCATCCGGCTCCGGGCAGGGGCCGTAGCAGATGTAATTTGACTTTATCCTTATTGTATACACTGTACCTTCAAATAAAGGTGGATTGGCATTCTCCTGTGTCTTATCAAACATAAAGCACCTCCGCTTAAGCCGAAATGAAGTGTTCGGCTTTCAGGACCCACTCCTGTCTTAACTCCCAGAATGTCGCTTGTGTCGACTTAGGCGTGTCCCAGTAGTCCGATTGTGTGTCAATTTGAAAAATACGGCTCCAACTGCTTACTTTTTCCGTCTCTGTATGATTCACATCATCTTTTTCGGACAACGGCAGATAGACATTATTTAAAACGCAGTGCCACATATCAAAATCGGAGAGCAGCACATCTTTATCCGGTACATCAATTGTAAGCAGTACAATTGGCTCGCCCTTCTTTGTCCAGCGACGATGTGAGCGCATATCCGGGCGTTTGCGAGCGCCCTCCCACTGATACCAGGCCCACACGGGATAATAAACATCTCTCGGTGGCTGACCGACGCGTTCCGACATCTGTTCGGCAATCCATTTATATGCGTGAGGAAAATCATCCTCACAAAACAGATGCTGTTCATCTGCTCTCATAATGCCGCATTTTAATAGCTGCTCATATACAGCCTTATGCTGAATTGTCCAAAGAAGCATCATTGTTCTCCCTTAGCTTACTTTTTGTAATTCTCGATCCAGCGCGAAGATACGACCTATTATTGTCCGCTGAGGTTTCATACCACTGTGAACACATGATAATACTACTCGCCACGAATGGTGATGGGTTTCGCATAATAGCGAATAGAATCGAATTTAAGCATTAGCTTTCATTAGCGCAAGACAGAACTGCTTTCAGTTTTCTGATAGTTGCCGCCTTGTCGTTTGCTCACATTCGGCTTAATGAGGCAATAACCATTCTCAATATGCCTGAGTAGTTCGCCTTTCGGCATATCCGAGCAGGGGAACGGTATTTATCCTTTGTAACAATGCTCGTTGTGCCACATTATGTATTCCTGTGACGGAAGCTCGATTGATGAAGACGGCATTATCTGCAGTTTACTACCATGAAATCTATAATAATCTTTCCCATTGCCATAATCCTCATTAAGGCGTTTACTTACCTCAATGACAAAATCGGGATTTATCGTTATATATCCATCATCAAATAGCGTGTGAAAATCTGAGCGTAAAAGCAATCCATTCTTGATGTCGTTAGGCCCGTTTTCAGAAAAGGGCTTGATGTGCGCAGCCTCTAATACAGGCAGTGTTTTTTCTCCAGTAATGGCACACCTGCGCTGATAAGCCTCTGTTACCACTACCCTAAAAGCGCCTTGCCCAAGTCTGTGCATAGTCAATGATTCAGCACATCTTGCTTTCTGAGCATTGAAGTTCGCGCTATTGTACAACCGAAGCTTTTCAAGAACTTGGCAATATAAGCGATTGCCAAGTTCCGTATTTGTTTCATATGTCTTTCCTTGTACAATGTTTAGGTTCCAATCTTCTGGCACCGGAATCCAGTCATGCTCGTTAAAAAAGAACGGCTCGGTAAGTATGATACATCCAATGGGAGCGTTATCACCGTTGATTCCATTACGGTTACGATATTTATTTATTCTCTTCTGAAGCTCTTCATATGAGGTTGTACCATTCTTCATTCCAAAAGCTTGCCATGCGAGAAAAGAAGGCAATAGCGAAAAACGTACAAAAAAGCCACCGCCAACGATATAGTTTGCAGGATGATGTAATTTAAATAGAAACATATCGTTGGTCTGTAGGGCTTTAAAGTTGCTTGATCCTGGCTTCCAGAAATTCACTTCTTCTGGTTTCTGAGCTTTAAGTTGCTCATACCAGTCTTTATCGGTTATTCCCACGTATATTTTCACGCTTGCCACCTCTCATTCCTATAAGCGAATTCTTTATAGCATAAGATAAGGTTTTTTAGACAAACGGGCAAAGCCCAAATAATCATTACTCTATATCATTAGGCATTGGTATATATACCATCTTCAATGGAATCATTCTTCTGTATTTCTCACTTAGGTTCCCATAGTACTTTAGAATCAGATCCACAAGCTCGGTTCCATTAATACCACGGATAATCGGTACGCTATCAAGATACTTCTGTGCGTTTTTCGTGTAATTGGACAGTGTAACGAACAGCCCATAATCTCCCTCGCGCATTGCGCCCTTCAACGATTGTATAGTTGTTTCCTTAATATCGCCGTCTTGGCTCTTGACCTGCACTAAAATGCGAGGAGGCAGCTCGTCTTTATATGCCGTAATATCAATTCCGCTGTCGCCACCATGAGCCGAAATTGACGTCCGGTATCCCATTGCACTTAATAAATCAGCAACAAATTCTTCCAGTTCATAGCCCTTGAGATTCTTGCTTAATACTTTGAGTATGTAGTCTTTAGTAGTCTCAACAATATCATCTGCTGTGGCCCCAACGCTTTCATCGTCTTCAGATGACATCACAACCTTTTTGAAACTCTTATCCAATGCGTCAAGGTACTCATCAGCGTAATTTTTTACAGCAAAAAATGACATTGCGGAACCGACTTCATATAAAGCCCCCTGTGAAAAAGACGTTCTGGGTAGATGCTTTAGCCACTTTACATTCCGTTGCTGCACATACTCTGCTGCATTAGGATTATATATATAATCGCTCTCGATAGTACCAATATTAATTTGGCGATCTATCTTTGACGGGAAGACAACGTAATCTCCAATTTGCACATCATAAACAAAACGGTATAGCATTCCCACTCCATTTGCTACTGCACCTTTTTTCGAATCAGGATATGCCTTGTTATAACGTTCTTTAAATGAATCGCGGTTGCCTTCGATCTTCTTTAAATCCCCCATGTCTCTCCAGCCGATAGCAATAATATTGTCATTTAAGAAAAGGGCATCATTCATAGTGTGGATACCCCACACGTGCTTTTCTTCAGTTTCCATTACGCTTACCCTCCTCACGCCTTCGACCGGGCAGAATCGCCGCTTGGCTTATAGGTTGCGTTAAAGACCATATCGAGAAGCCATTTCTTAAAGGATTGATTGTTGTTGTTCCGTTTGTCCTCTTGAAAAGCTGAATATAATTCCATCCCGCTTGCCATTGTGCCTAGAATGGCTTCCAATGTAGCACGGTCGCTTTCGTCGCGTGCATTCTGAGCATCCGAGTCACGCATAGCATTTTGGTATGCCTCATCCTGTTTTACGATATCCGGCAACTCCTCAATCTGCTTTTTGATTTTATCTTCATCTGTCCAGTTACAGTTGCCCCAAATATCATGAAATGTGGCGATGATGTTGGTGAGCGTGTCCATCTCCGGAACAGGAATTCCAACATCGGTCTTTACAGGAATAGCATCAATTTCTGCATCTTCATCGGCGAGCTTTATTGCCACGGTTTCCTGCGCTACGACTCGGTAGCTTTCCAAATCCACATCCTCAACAATCTTTTTGACATCATCGTCATCTGAATCAGGACGTGGCAGCTTCGCAACAAGTAAATTCAGAAATATGGACAACTTTTCCCATTCTTGAGAACCATATGGCAGTATAGCGGATAGAAAGTTATAGGTACGTACGAATGTCTTTGCACTGCTCTTGAACGCAATCTGATCTTCAAGGTCAAGCGCCTTGTAGTTTTCCACGCAAACATCGATGATCGGATCGAGCTTGTCACGCTCTGCGTTATTTAGATACAACTCAACAAATGTATTTATCTGTTGCTGCGTATAGACCTGCATCGAATCCATTGTATCAATTAGGTCATTCAATTTGTTGGGATCAGTTTCACCGGAGAGTATCGTAGTCTTATAATACCGTTCAAATGCTTTTTGAATATCAGAAGGGTCATTTGCAAAATCCAAAACAAAAGTTTCATTTTTGCCACTGTAGCAACGATTCAAGCGAGAAAGCGTCTGAACAGCTTTTATGTCTGCCAACTTTTTATCAACATACATTGTGTGAAGTAATGGCTCGTCATACCCGGTTTGAAACTTCTCAGCGACCACAAGAATACGATAAGGGTCATGTTTAAACTTCTTCTCAATCTGTGCGCTTGGAAAACCATTTATTTTGGCTTCGTTAAATGTTTCGCCGTTGTATTTGGCATCACCGGAAAATGCAATGACTGCTTTGTATTGACTCTTTCGTGCGTTTAATGCAGCAGTGATTGCCATGTAATATTCAATAGCTCGGTTGATACTGCTGGTTACAACCATAGCTCGGCCCTGTCCATTTATTCTACTCTTAACGGAATTGTGGAAATGCTCTACGATAATACTTGCTTTTTCTTTGATAGCGTATTCCTGGCTTTCCACATATGTCCGCAGAACACTTTGCGCCCTTTTTTTGTCAAAGAGAGGATCGTCCTCGGCGGTTTTGACGATATGGTAATAACTTTGATAAGGTGTGTAGTATTTAAGCACATCGAGAATAAATTTCTCCTCAATAGCTTGCTTCATCGTATACACATAGTGCGGCGTGGCCTTCTTAGTTCCATCTTCATTCAGCACAGGATTGCCGTTTTCATCCACGATAGGTTTACCGAACATCTCAAGCGTTTTATTTTTCGGTGTAGCGGTGAACGCAAAATAGCTGGCGTTCTGAGCCATCCGCTTGCCCTCAATTAAACTGTTAATTTTATCTTCAAGCTCATCTTCATTATTATAGATATTACCAGATAGAACGATGTTCATCTTAGCGGACAGGCTTCCGTTTTGACTGGAATGCGCCTCGTCGATGATGATGGCGAACTTCTTGTTTTTATAGACATCTGTAATGTCACCAAGAATAAATTGGAATTTATGTACGATAGTAATAATGACACGCTTACCTTCGTCCAGCAGCTTTCGCAGCTCGGAGGAATCTTTTGCCCAACCAACGGTGGCGGACACTTGCATAAATTGATGGATCGTGTTCTTTATCTGTTTGTCTAGGTTGATGCGGTCGGTTACAACGATAACTGTGTCGAATACCTGTCCATCGATGTTTTTTAGCGTAACGAGCTGATGAGCAAGCCATGCGATAGAATTTGATTTACCGGAACCAGCACTATGTTGAATAAGGTATCGTTGGCCAGCGCCATCGCCTGCGGCGTCAGCCAATAATGCTTTCACGACGTGTAGTTGGTGATAACGTGGGAATATTTGTTTATAAGACTTTTTTCCGGTATCTTCATCTTTTTCCTCAACTACCTGTGCGTAGTTTTCGAGAATGTTGGACAGTTCGTGCTTTGTCAGGATATTCTTCCAGAGATAGTCGGTCTTTATACCATCCGGGTTCGGAGGGTTTCCAGCACCGTCTTGGTATCCTTTATTGAAAGGCAGAAAGAACGACTTATCACCCTTCAGCTCTGTGCACATACGGACTTCATTATCGTCCACAGCAAAATGAACAAGACAACGCTTAAAACTGAAAAGCAGTTCAGAAGGTAACCTGTCTCTTTTATACTGAGCTTCGGCATCGGAAGCATTCTGCTTGGTAAACTGATTTTTTAGTTCAAATGTCATGATAGGGAGACCGTTGACGAAAACCGCCATATCCAGAGCAAGACGACCATATTCTTTTGAATACTGGAGTTGGCGCGTGACGCTGAATATATTCTTGTTGTACAGTGCTTCCGCTTCACGGTTTCCTTCAGAAGGCATCACCATGTACATTTCTAATGTACGATGCTTATACTTAAAACCTTTACGAAGAACTTCGACAACTCCGGAATCGGACAGTTTCTTACTCAAACGATCAAGGAACTTCTTCTTTTCCGCGTCTGACTCCAAAATACGCAGCTCGTCCACATAGTCCTTCTGCGTATCGTTCAAAAAGCGGAACAGGCGCGTTTCATCAATGGCGTACTCCTGATTATAATCAGTATTCGCGCCTTGCTCGTAGTGATTTTGTTCTACAAACCAATTGACAATAAGGGTCTCAAAGCCGTTTTCTCTAGTGTTGGTCGGCATTATTCATCAACCTCCTCATCTGTAGTATCGTCGTTTTCCTCGCCGGATTCCTCGTCCGGCGCCTCTTCATCTGCCGGCTCTTCTGCTTCCATCTTGTATTGCGGGATTTCTACATTGCGAACATCAACCTTGCCTGTCACAACATCGGCAATGGTTTTCGTACGGAATTCTTGGACAAAAATAATTTCTTGATGCAACGCATCTATCATCTCATCAATTTGAGGACACATTATATCAAGAAACTCAGCGATGATCTCTTGCTCTGCAAGTGGGACATGTGGTAGATAAACTTTTGCAAAATTCGAATATCGTAACGCTTGTCCGTCGCGAACCAAATCTGATGTGCCCTGCAAGGCTTTTATATATGACGGCGATTTTAATAGCCATTTAAAATACCTGTCATTGACCAAATCATGATTTGGGATCAGCATAACATATGCAGAACTGATTTTTCCTGAAACAGTACTGTATTCAATTCCTCCTTGAAAACTGCGCATACTTATCACAAAATCTCCAGACTCAACATGTTTCAAAATGTTGTCGCCAGTCATTACGACCGTAAGCCGCCTATTTTCAATACGCATAAATTCTTTTTGAGATATTATTCCATACTTCTGTGATGAAGTTAATTGTTCATCATCGGGAAGAGCTTTTTCCCTTCGAAGTGCGAACATTTTTTTGCTATATAGCATTCCCCAATGTTCTGGAATGTTGCCAATCCATGCGTGACCACTATCCTTTTGAATAGCATTGGGATTTATGCCGTGAGTCACTGCGTTGTCTATCAATGATAGCCTCAACTCTCTCAGAAGTCTAATCTCGCGCTTTTTTTCCTTAATAAAATGTGCCATCTCCGATGTTTTCCAATCAAGAAAACGGACAATTTGATTCTGCTCATCGCGTGGAGGAATCGGAAATGAAATTTTTTTAATACCGTCGTATGATAAACTTTGCCGAATTCCACCGCCCATACTGTAAAAACATTTATGAGTATCAAAGGCATGGATATAAAAGTACAAATAGTCTGGATTATACTTTTCAACCCTGCGTCTTAACGTTGTGTACGCCGAAGTGACAATCCCTTCCTCTTTACTTATTGCTGTTCTCAAACTCTTATGGTCGTTTTGAAGGTCAGTTAACCTGAGTACGATGTCATCTGCAGCAATAATATTGTAGGTTTCATAGGAATCCGGTGTCAGCCCTTTTCCATCAGTTATATCTTTTTTAACTATCTTTCCATAACTGAGAGAAAGAAGATTCTTGCTTCTGAGCCCTATATTTTTCAATTTGTGTTCATAAAACAGTGCTGAGAGAAAAGCATCGTCCCAATGAGAAGGAATACTTTTCGCCCAAACCCCATCGAATGGCTTGTGGCTTTGATAAGGGCTTAACAATGTAATACACCTCCAATGATTGAGGTAAGCAAACCATCTGTGCTCTGCTCGATAGCCCGAATGTCATTAACAATTTCTTCTACACTCCGTAGTTGTTCGATATTGTTAAAATATTTAGTAAAGCTCATCTCATAGCCGATAACTGCGTCTTTTTCATCCACCCAGGCATCAGGCACATACGGGTGTATTTCGTTTTCAAAGAAAGCAATAATTCCACCATCATAAAGCATTGGTACCTGTTCGGTTTCTTTTAAACTTTTATCCGGTTCAGGATTTCCATCTTTATCCAGAACAGGTTCAGCGTTCTCATTGGTAGTAGTGAAAACTTTCCGGATAATTCCAATACGACTTGTCGTGAGTTTCAGATTCTTTTTATCCGCAAGTTCCGTAAGTCGTGCCATGAAACTGTTGTAGTCAAACCACTCGTCGTCGCCAAGCTGTTCTTTTGCTTCAATCATCAGGTCAACGAGAACAGCATCTTTACCTTTTTGAGGTAATGCGACTATTCCATCATCTGTTATACGAACAGACAAACGAAGTGGGCGCTGAATATCAACAGCCCAGAAGCCAAATTCATTATTCTCAAAAACCCTACTGTATTTTGGGTCGGCGTCAATATACGCCATATAGAGATTCATGATTTCCTTCCTGAGATCAGGATTTATCTCAAAACTCTTATCTCCAAGATTCTTGCCAAGAGCCTTTTTCTTTGAAGTCGCATCAATGAGTTGTATTTTACCCTTGCGCTTTTCTTCCTTTTTGTTCGTCAGCACCCAAAGGAAGGTACCAATATCAGCACGATAAAACATATTTTCCGGCAAAGCCACGATAGCTTCCAATAAATCCTGTTCGATAATATAGCGGCGTAGATTGCTCCAGCCGCTGCCTGCCTTTCCAGTAAACATAGCAGAGCCACTATGCACTTCAACAATTCTGCTCCCCAGTTCTGTCGTGGTTTTCATTTTGCTAACATTATTGGCAAGAAACAACATTTGCGGATCACCAATGTCGGGAACAAGCGAATACTCCGCATCGCCGTTATAATCAATAATAAAACGCGGGTCAGTAATATCTTCTTTTTTTATGCTTCCCCAGGATTTCAGCTCAGATTTCCACGAGGTGCCAAAAGGCGGATTGGAAAGCATAAAATCGAATTCCTCGCGAGCAAACTTATCATCAGAAATTGTAGAACCGAAGCGAATATTGTCTGCTTGTTTACCTTCACCTTTAACGAGCATATCTGCACGAGCAATGGCATACGTTTCGTCTGCGTTTTCTTGTCCGAACAGCTTAATTGACACTTTCTTTCCGCGCCTCGCTGCAAGTGTTTTAATATGTGCTTCACCAACGGTTAGCATACCACCAGTACCGCAGGCTCCATCATAAATACGGTAAGTTGTACTTTTAATTTTTTCCTGCACCGGTATGAAAGCAAGGTCCGCCATCAACTCTACAATGTCTCGCGGCGTGAAATGCCGTCCGGCATCAGTTACGTTCGTTTCCTCGTTGAACATACGGATAACTTCTTCGAAGAGTGTACCCATCGTATGGTTGTCCAGTTCCTCAAGGCAAACGCTACCATCTTCATTGAGTTTCGGTTTATTACTGAAGTTGTATCGTGGGTCAACAAACTTCTCTATTAGTAGCCCCAGACGGTCTTGTTCGGAAAGACGGTCGATTTCATTTCTAATTTTAAATTTATTCAGTATTTCTTGTACATTCTGTGAAAACCCATCCAAATAATCAATGAAATCACGCTTAAGCTGCTGCTGGTTGGTACGGGATTTCAAGTCGGTCAAGGTATAATCAGACTTGTTTACAAACGATTGTCCTGCAATGGAACATAAAGCCGGGTCCAAATCAACAGAAAGCCCTTTTTTTTCATATCCTTTTTTTGCTTTTATTACATCATCATGCTTTTCTTCTAACACTGCATCAAAACGTCGAATAACAAAGAACGGAAGTATTATTTTACGATAATCGCCAACATCGTAGACATCAACAAGGCAATCATTAGCGATTCCCCATATAAAAGCTTTCAGTGAATTGTAAGTTGCTTGATTCATGATAGTGCTCTCCTAATCTATGTTTTATCAGTTGCAGCTCGTTAGCCGTTGTTCTCCTCGTTCACCATTTCCATAATGTCCCCAACATCGCACCCAAGGGCTTTGCATATCTTCGCAAGAATGTCTGTGCTGACGTTTTCGTCTTTTCCCAATTTAGCGAGAGTTGTCGTACTAATGCCGGTTACCGCCCGGAGGTCTTTCTTTTTCATATTTTTATCGATTAACAGTTTCCATAGTTTTTTATAGCTCACTGCCATGCTTTCCGCCTCGCTTTCGATTACTTTTGATCGCATTTTTGCATACGATAACTCATAATAAAGTATAACGTAAAAATGCGAATAAATCAATATTTCGTCCGAATTAGCAGAAATATAATTTGATATGACGCATTGTTCATATCTCTAAGTTGTTATAAAAAATTTATTTTCGTTAACTTTTTCTTACCCTATTGACAATGTGGCTTGTTCTATATATACTAGTGTAGTAGATAAGCGAACAAGCTTTTCTAATACAAGGAGGTTACTCTATGGATACAAGATTTGGTGAATATGTAAAGGCTAAGAGGCTGGAAAAAGACGTCAACCTCAGAAAGCTGGCAGAAATACTCGGCATCGTTCCCGCGTATATGAGTGACATTGAAAAAGGCAGGCGCTACCCACCCGACAGGGAAAAGATATATAAGATTGCTGAGGCGTTATCGCTAACAGAAGACGAAACGAATGAGATGTTTGACCTTGCTGCACTTGCTAAGGAAAACTCCATCTCTCCCGATCTACCGGAATATATCATGGGCACTGAAAAAGCACGTGTTGCTCTGCGAATGGCACGAGACATTAGTGCAGATGACGATGATTGGATGAAGGTAATCGAGCTGTTGGAGAAACAGGAAAAGAAAAAAGGAGACGCTAATCATTGATCTATTATGAGTATTCACCCTCTCAGCTTGAAACAAAAGCTATCGAGCTAACACAGGGTTTCGACAAAGAACGGCTTCTTCATCCTAAGCCAATCGATGTTTATGATGTAGTGGATTATATTGGCTGTACGCCAGACTGGATTTATCTCACTCCGAACCAGTCTTACCTTGGAATGACTGCATACAACGACGGATATTGGTGGGCATGGCCAGAGCCCTATTACGAAGATGGTATGCTTCCCACAAAGATTAGTGTCTCTACGGGTACAATACTGATTGATAGGACTATAAGCGAAGGCAACAACCGTGGAATTGAAAATTTTACGGTTATTCACGAGTGCTTTCATCAGCGAATCCATCCTAGATGTTTTAGAAATCGCTCGGCCAATTATCAGCATTTCTGCCGAAAAAAAGATTTCCGTGCTGAAACAGTAAACCGAAAGAGTATGACGGCGATTGAGCGAATTGAAGCTCAGGCAAACTACTGCGCCGCTGCATTTTTGATGCCCAAATCTGCTGTCGAAACAGTCTTCTTGGAAAAATTGGCACTATCGGAGTTGCCTTCCGCACCAATAAAAATCAACTGGAAAATTGATGGTATTATTGGGGATATGGCTACTTTATTTAGCGTAAACTATTCGCCAATGAAATACAGATTGCAGACATTGGGTTTCCTTTCACGCGAAGGATGTTCTCTCGAAGAATATCTTTGTAGTTAGCACTGGGGAGTGTGCGCCTAACTGTGCATTCCCGTTATTTTTTACCCTTAGTGTAGTAAATAAGCGTACAAGCTTATTTACTACTATGACTGGAGGTGTTGCTTATAAATATGAGCGAGAGGAGGATGTCTCGTGGAAATACTTCGCGATTGCATCGGTCGTATTGCCTGCAAAGGCGATGCCGCTACCGGCCTTGTCGAAACCCTATACAAAGGGCATAGGACCCGCACCAAGATTCCAATTGGCGAAAAATTCATTATCGAACGGGAGGATACTATAACAACAGTCACGCGCATTAATACTATGGCTTTCCAAGTGGAGAGCCATAGTCACGTAGCATAAGACTTAAACAAATAAATAAGAAATTCGCAGAGCTGCACGACGGCCAGGATTAGTTCTCATACCAGAGGACTATCCCGGCCGTTTTTCTGTTTCTACGGATTGATTGGCTCCTGCGGATTTCATGCAAATCTGAAAGGAGCCAATTTTTATGTCAAACCAAGGAAACAAAGAACGCAAAATCTACCTTCCCAACACCAACGAGTGGGTACCTGTGACCGAGGAGGTCTACCTCGAATACTATCGCCCGATCTGGCGCATTCAGAAATCCGCGCGCAAGAACGGTCAGTGTGTCTGCCCGAAAACCAAACTCTGGCGCTGTGACGGGGACTGCGCCGTATGCGGCTACCGCGCCGCAGGCAACACGCTGTCGCTGGACGCACCGATGGAGAACGTCAACGGCGATGAAATGTGCCTAGGGGACACCATCAGCGACCCGGATGCGGCTTTCGCGGATATCGTCCTCGACAGTATGTTTCTTGAACAGCTTCTGGACGAGCTTGCCGAGCGGAACCCAGACGGCAAACTCATCTGTGAACTTATCATGTCCGGCAAAACGGAGCGGGAGTGTGCCGCAGCTCTTAACATGGCGCGCAACACCTTTACTTATCGCAGGGACAAGCTTTTCGCCTCGCTTCGCGAACGTCATTAAAACCCATCCTGATATTTTTTTCAATAGGAACGGGGCTGCTGCAAAACAGCCTCGTTTCTTTATGCAAAAAAGTTTTCTCTCTTTTTCGGCCAGACACCATCCGCTTTTCCAGTGGGTAGTGAGGACAGGAAAACGACAAGTCCTTGGAACGGAGGTAAACCGCATGAACGAACGCGTTCAAAGAAACGGCACCGACGAAGAGCTGATCGGTATTCTTACCGCCATCTCCGTCGTGTCAAAGCGGCTGGCGAGAAAACTCACTCTCCTCGCCGAACAGAGTCAATTCAGAGAAGGAGGAAAAGTGGATGAGCAAAATGAGCGACATTGCGATGACCATCGAAGAACTGCGGAAATGTGCCGCTGTCATCAGCGACGCATCTGACTGGCTGTCCGTGGCATTCAGCGCCGACGCGCCAGCCCCGAAAGAAGAACCGGCTCCCACCCTGGAAGCGGTCAGAGCAATTTTGGCGGACAAGTCCCGCAAAGGTTTTACCGTTCAGATTCGCTCTCTGCTCCAAAAGTACGGCGCCAGCAAGCTGTCTGAAATAGACCCCGCCCGGTACAGGGAGTTGCTTGCCGATGTGGAGGGACTGACCGATGCCACCTAAAGGCCACGCTCTTCTCTCCGCGTCCTCATCGGAACGCTGGCTCCGATGCCCGCCCAGCGCGCGGCTTTGTGAGAACTACGAAGACAAAGGCAGTGATTTCGCAGCCGAGGGCACCGACGCCCACGCACTTTGTGAATATAAGCTCCGCCGCGCTCTCAATATGGATGCGACCGACCCCACGGAGAACCTTGTTTGGTTCACGGAGGAAATGGACGACTGCGCTGTCGGCTACGCAGCCTATGTCCTCGAACAGGTGGAACTCGCAAAACAGACCTGTGCCGACCCCGTGGTGCTGGTCGAACAACGGGTGAATTTTTCCCGCTGGGTAGAGTCCGGCTTTGGTACATCCGACACCATCATTATTGCCGACGGCACGATGACGGTCTGCGATTACAAACACGGACGCGGGATCATGGTCGACGCTCATGAAAATCCGCAGATGATGTGCTACGGGCTGGGTGCTTTGGAACTTTTCGACGGTATCTACGATATTGTCACCGTTCGCATGATCATCTACCAGCCGCGCCGGGATAATGTCAGCGTTTATACCATCTCCAAAGGCGACCTGCTCAAGTGGGCCGACGAGGTTCTCAAGCCCACCGCCGACCTGGCCTTCGCGGGTGACGGTAACTTCCTGTGCGGAGAATGGTGCGGTTTTTGTAAAGCGAAGCATGACTGTCGTGCCCGCGCCGAAGCAAACCTTGAACTGGTCCGATATGAATTCAAGCTGCCGCCGCTCCTCACGGACGAGGATATCGAGGACATTCTCACCAAGGTGGACAATCTCGTTGCCTGGGCAGGCGACATCAAGGAATATGCCCTGCAGCAGGCAATCAGCGGCAAGGAATGGTCCGGCTGGAAGCTGGTCGAAGGCCGTTCCAATCGCAAGTACACAAATGAACCGGCGGTTATCGATGCCGTCGAGGGCGTGGGCTTTGACCCCTATGAGCGCAAAGTGCTTGGCGTCACTGCCATGCAGAAGCTGCTCGGCAAATCCCGCTTTGATGAACTCCTCGCGGCGTTTATCGAAAAGCCGCAGGGCAAACCCACGCTCGTGCCGGAGAGCGACAAGCGCCCGGTAATGAACACAGCCAAAAGTGATTTTATGGAGGAAAACGATTATGAATAACAGCACCAACAAAGTAAACAACCCGATGAAGGTGATCACCGGCCCCGACACCCGCTGGAGCTACGCAAACGTCTGGGAGCCAAAATCGATTAATGGAGGCACGCCGAAGTATTCGGTCAGCCTGATTATTCCGAAGTCCGATACCAAAACCGTCGCCAAAATTAAGGCGGCAATCGAAGCCGCTTACCATGAGGGTGAGTCTAAACTCAAGGGCAGCGGGAAATCCGTCCCGCCGCTGGCAACCATCAAGATTCCGCTCCGCGATGGGGATGTTGAGAGACCCGATGATCCCGCTTAAGCAGAAGCTTCAGCTGGAAAGTGCCGGGCGGGACGAGCAGAAAAAACGCATCACTGACATGGGCAGCTTCCTTCGGGAACAACCCACCGCCCTAACCGAATACAACGAGCCGCTTGTCCGGCGGCTGATTGAAAAAGTCACTGTCTACGAGGACAAATTCATCGTGGAGTTTAAATCCGGCGTGACGGTGGATGTGGATGAATAACATAACATCCGGTGGTTGTAAGAGAGACTCCTCAATGATGCATAATAAATGGACATTACTAAAGTTAAAATAGTAATAGATGCGTTGTTCATTGCTTTGACTGTACTTTTTTGGTAGTTGACAATTGAAAATGAGTATGTTACTATTAACATAGGTTATAAATAACAGAGGTGATACCATGTCAATTAAATATGCCATTTTGGGGCTTTTGAGTTGGAAGTCCCTGACCGGATATGATATAAAAAAATTAATGGAAGATTCCGCCCTCCTATACTGGTCAGGGAATAATAACCAGATATATAAATCGCTCGTTCAATTGCACGAGGAAGGTCTGGTTACCACCGAAGTACAGCATCAACAAAGTGCCCCTTCAAGAAAAGTATATACAATTACTGATGCGGGTCTGTCTTCGTTAAAAGAATGGGCACTATCAGAACCGGAAGCCCCGGATTTCAAAAAGACGTTTTTTGTCCAACTGTCTTGGTCGCATGTACTGAGTGACGAAGAGACCGACCGGCTGCTTTCTGAATACGAGAAAGAGCTTCAACTGCAACTCGCATACCAGCGAGAAAAACATACCCGTCGAAAGAGCTATCCTGACCGTGATAAGAGGGAAAAGCTTCTTTGGAACAGCATGGCGCAGAATGCGATCTCTTCTTGTGAAAACGAACTTTGCTGGGTTGCGTCGGTACGCCGAGCATTAGCCGACTTAAATGAAAAAGGAAATGTAGAATTATGAATATTACCTATACGGTTAATTTGCGGGATAAAGGAAGGTATCTTAAAATTACTGCTGCTGAACCCCCGATTCAAACGGAGCAGCAGGCACTTGACATTATGAGCCTGTGCGTGGAAAATGGAACAAATCTTCTCATGATTCACGCGCCGGCGATATCCGAAAGTTTTTTCAGACTTTCTACTGGTGTGGCAGGCGGAATTCTTCAAAAAATGATCAACTATCATATCACAACGGTGTTTGTTCTTACCGAAAGCATCGTGCTCCCCAAACGCTTTCTGGAGATGATGCTCGAAGCAAACAAAGGTGAGCAATACCGATTTTACTATGCAACGCACGAAGCAGAGCAATGGCTGCTGTCTAGTCAGGAGGAATCAAGAATATGAACAATCAAACGATTTATAAATCTAAGGCTGGGCAAACGGCAGTGCTGAATGCCTATGATACTCTGTTAGCAAAATGGCCTGTTCCCTTTGCGCAGCACATTGTTTCCACACAGTTTGGCGATACCTTTGTGCTGCAATGTGGTGAGAAAGACCAAGCGGCAGTCATTATGCTGCACGGTTCAAGTTCCAACTCCGCTATGTGGGCATCATCCGTCAAGGAATTATCCAAGACGCACTGTATCTATTGCATTGACATCCCCGGAGAGCCGGGAAAGAGCGTCGAAAAGCAGTACCCGCTGACCGATGATTCTTATATAAACTGGCTTGATGAAGTCATCCGGAGATTGGGATTGGAAACTGTGTCGCTTGTCGGTATCTCGCTGGGTGGTTGGATGTCGGCAGCCTATGCAATCAGTAATCCGCAAAAAGTGGGTAAACTGATTTTGCTCAGCCCTTCCGGAATTGGGGGACAAAAAGCTTCATTTATGTTGAAGGCAATCCTCCTCATGCTATTGGGCGAAAAAGGGAGAGAAAAAATTGCTCTTTCTCTGTACGGGGAGCAGACTGTATCAAAAGAAACGATTAAATATACCACTTTCATTGCCACGCATTTCAAACCCAGAACTGGAAAAATTCCCGTGTTTTCCGATGAGCAGTTGCTGCGACTAACGATGCCCATTCTGTGCGTTGCGGGAGAAAAAGATGTGATGCTGAATTCCGCACAAACCGCTGATAGAATGCATACGCTGCTTCCAAACGCCGATATGCGAGTGATCTCAGGCGCCGGCCATGCGCTGGTGAGTGTGACAAAAGACATTGCTTCATTTATGAAGGTTGATTGAAAAATCACCGTCTTCGATGATAAATTCACTGTAGAATTCAAGTCCGGCGTGACGGCCGATGTGGATGAATAAGGGTAATAAAGAAGCACTGCCAACTATTATGTCAGCAGTGCTTCTTTATTATTGAACTCCTATTAAATTATCTCCAACCACTCTATAATATTTAACAATCTTCGGTGCAACTGACATATCAGGTAATAATGAACCGTATTCTTCAGAGTTATAAAAATATATGGAAACAAATTTCCTTATAAAGTGATAGTTATCAAAAATGTTCTGTGGAACTTTCTTTTCATAATAATCTGAATAAGTATACCCGCAATACGTTAAACACCCTTTGATATCTTCGTATGCGGCCTGAAAAGAAATAGGTGCGAATGTTTCCATATCCGATAATAATGAAGGATATACAAGCAAGTAACAATCTTTTTTCTCAGCAATCCAGTCCATACAGAGCGTGTATGTAGTATCGTATAAGCCTCTTGCCTTGGATAGTATTTTATCCAGAGTATCTAATATTTCCGGAAACCTGCAAATTGTTGAATACCGTTTCATTTTAGACAATGGTGAATTAATAAAGCATTCAACAGTTGCGCCATAATAATATAGTTTTGTTGCTAATATTGTAATCTTATCAAATAAGTCGCATCTAGAATAAGCAGAACACACTGTTTCTTTTCCTGTATAGCAATACGGGCATATTTCTTTGCTTTGGAGTATAGGGTATTCCTTATTTTTAACTTCAATGATTGCTTCGTCAACATTGATTTTTATTTCATGTTTCAATAGGAAATCGGATAAAGGCGTTTTTTTCTGAAGCATTTCTCGCAGATTGAGAATACCGTTTGACCGAAAGAAATTCAGACCTTCCTCATTGGCTGTTGTTATATGGCGACACATTATTGCCAGATCACTGCTGTTATATTTATTAAGGCTTAAATCAAATTTTTTCACTATAACCTCGGGTATAAGTGTATCCGGATTCACAGTCAAGAAATAAGACTTGAGCGCAGCTGCATCTATTCTAAAATATTCTGAAAATTTTTCCACTAATTCGTTGGGTGTGTCATCAACAAAATCCACTGTTATCACTAAACCATTGCCTCCTTTCCAGACATCTGTATTTGTAAAAAGTGACGTGCATGATAACATCTTCGACCTATTTCCACGCATACGCCAAAATCCAAAAAACATCTATCCTGTTCTCTCACCAAGCCCCAAAAACGCAAAACATCTATCCTGTCCTGTCGTGAAAGCCTGTTATCAATCCTGTCCTCTCACGAACGGAATCCGAGCCGATAGACTGATTCCCTTGAACGGGTAAAATCACGTTTTGAGTGTACAGTTAAAAAAGCCAAAAACCACAGAAATGGCTTATTTACTGGGTTTTCTGTACATTCAATCTTTAACCCGCGACATCAATACTACCGTCTCAACGTGGCAAGTGCCCGGGAACAGATCGGCGGCGACGGCGCGCTCAGCCTGATAGCCAAGCTCGCCGAACCGCTTCAGGTCCCGGGCAAGCGTGGCTGGGTCGCAGGAAACGTATACCACCCGCTTTGGCCCCATGGCGGCAACGCTGCCAATCACCTCCGACGTCAGACCCTTCCGGGGCGGGTCCACGCAGATTACTTCGGGTCGCAGACCGTCCCTTTCCAGCTTCGCCGCAATATCCGACGCGTCACCGCAAAAAAACTCTGCGTTTCGAATACCGTTCCGCGTGGCGTTCTCTTTTGCGTTTTCAATGGCCTCCGGCACAATCTCCGCGCCGATCACTCGTTTTGCTCTTTCGGACATGGCCAGCGTAATGGTCCCCGCACCGCAGTACAGATCCAATACCGTCTCCGTCCCCGTCAGCTCAGCAAACTCCACAGCCTTGCCGTACAGCGCCTCTGCCTGTTCCCGGTTCACCTGATAGAACGACGGTACGGACAGCTTGAACCGCAGGCCGCACAGCTCGTCCATCAGGAAATCCTGTCCCCAGAGCGTGCGGTATCGGTCGCCCAGAATCACGTTATCCCTACGGGTGTTGCTGCTAAGCACCACACCCACGGTCTGCGGCGCGGCGGCCAGAATCATAGCGGCCAGCTCCGGTTCCCGGGGGGCGGTTTTGCCGTTGAGGACCACGCAGCAAAGGCTTTCACCTTTACGGTTTGTCCGCACGTAAACATGGCGCACCAGCCCCTTCCCCGTTTGCTCGTCATAGGCCGGGACAGCGTACTTTTTCATCCACGCGCCCACAGCCCTGGCGCTGGCATCGGCGGCGGGCGCGCAGATCTGACAGTGCTCCACTGGAATGACCTGATGGCTCCGCTGACGGTAGAATCCCACCGCACCGTCAGATCCGACCGGGTACTGCGCCTTGTTGCGGTAGTGGAGCGGGTCCCTCGCGCCCAGAATCCCCTCCACCTGCAAGTTAAGTCCCCCAATGCGCTCCAGCGCATCCTGCACCTTCTGCTTCTTGGCCCGCAGCTCCTCAGCATAGCTCATATGCCGGTAAGCACAGCCGCCGCATCGGCCGAAATAGGGGCAGTCCGGCTCCACCCGCTCCGACGAGGGCGCCGCAATGCACTCGATCTCCCCGGCATAGCAGGTCTTCATCACCTTCGTAATGCGCAGTTGCACCGTTTCGCCGCGGACGGCGCGGGGTACGAATACCACCGCGCCGTTGATTCGGACAATACCAAGGCCCTCGCTGGAGTAGCCCTCCACCGTCCCGGTATACAAATGATTCAGTAATAAACGTTCCATAACTGTTCCCTTATTTAAATATTGCTGTCCGCCGCGAGCGGGGCAGGCGTCTTACGCCTCCCACTTCTCCAGCACTTTTTTCAGCTGGTCCGCGAAAGCTGCCAGGCTCTTGTTGTCCCGCTTTTTAGCCCGCTTGATGGCTTCCACCACCAGCTGGCCCACGGCCACCAGGCGCTCGTATGCCGAGGAAACTTTCGTCCCCTCCACAACCTTCGCCTTGCGTTCGGGAAGATAGCCCGTCTGCAGCTGCTGGCAGGAGGCCAGATCATAAACCTCCGTGTACTGCGGGGCGTGGGCTGTAAAGCCCATACCCTGTATAGTTTGGGCAAAGAAGGGAGCCACTTCCCGGTCTCCGTGGACCACGAACACATGCTGGGGCTTCGGTTCTTTGATATCGGAAATCCAGCTCAGCAGATGGTCCCGGTCGGCGTGGGAAGAAAGGCCGGTATAATTTACGATCTTAGCCCGGACAGTAATTTCCTCACCGAACATTTTGACGCTCTCCGCGCCGTTGAGCAATAAGCGGCCCAGCGTTCCCTCGCCCTGATAGCCCACGAAGGCGACAGTGCATTCCGGACGCCAGAGATTGTGCTTGAGATGGTGGCGGATACGGCCCGCGTCGCACATACCGGAGGCGGAGATGATGACCTTGGGCGTACGGTCCTCATTTAGGGCGCGGGATTCGTCCACCGTCTCGGTCATACGGAGATTCGTGAAGTTAAACATATTCGTGCCGTCGGCCACCAGCTTCAGCGCAGCCTCGTCCAGATATCCGTGGAGGTTGCCGGTAAAGATCTGAGTGGCCTGTCTGGCAAGGGGAGAGTCAATGTAGACCGGGAAATTCGGGTTGGACTTCACCATCTTTTTATCCTTGATCTCCCGGATGAAGTACAAAAGCTCCTGCGTGCGGCCCACCGCAAAGGAAGGAATCACCACGTTGCCGCCCCGGGCCATGGTCTCGTCGATGATCTTGGCCAGATCGTCCGTATAGCTCCAGACCTCCGTGTGGTTCCGGTCTCCGTAGGTGGACTCCATCACCACATAATCTGCTCCGTGAAAGTGGACAGGGTCCCGGATGATGGGCTGGTCCACATTGCCGATATCGCCGGAGAAAACGATGGTCTTCTCTACGCCGCCCTCGTTCAGGTCCATCCAAATGGAGGCGGAACCCAACAGGTGCCCGGCATCTGAAAATTTCACCCGTACGCCCTCGCACAGGTTGATCTCTTCATCGTACTCGCAGGTCTTCAGGTACTCCGCCACCTTCTGAGCATCCTCAATGGTGTACAGCGGCTCCACCGGCGCGCGCCCTGCCCGCTCGCCCTTACGGTTCTTCCACTCGGCGTCCTGCTCCTGAATGTGGGCGGAGTCCAGCAGCATAATGCGCATCAGATCCGCGGTGAGGCGGGTGGTGAGGATTTCGCCGCGGAATCCCTGGCGGATCAGCTTGGGAATGCGGCCAGAGTGGTCGATATGAGCATGGGTCACCAGCACGTAATCCACGCCCGCGGGGTTGAATGGAAATTCCTCGTTGGATATCTCATCCCGTCCCTGCTGTAAGCCGCAGTCCACAAGGATGGTTTTGCCGTTGATCTCCAGGCAATGGCAACTGCCGGTGACGCACTGATCGGCGCCGAAAAAGCTGAGTTTCATGGAATATCCTCCTGTGTTCTATATATTGTCCGCCCCCGCGGGTCCTCCCGCCGGGCGGCAGGTTCTCCTTTGCAGGGTACGCGCTGTCAGCGGTTCAGGATTTCTGCCTGCAGCCCCGCCAGCACATCCAGGGTCTTTTCGTTGAGCGCCGGGTCAAAGCTCGCGGTGAGCTTTGCATCCACCACAATGCGGGCCTGAGGGTAGTGGCTTTGAAGCACCGCCGCGTTGCTGACCACGCAGATATTGGATACCAGCCCGCACAACTCGATGCGCTCGGCCTTCTTTGGCAGCGCCGCAAGCACCGCCGGGTCGCCGATATCCATGCCGAACGCGGTCTTGTCAATGCCCACCGCGCCCATTTCTTCCAAAGCTTTTGCGGTTTCACCATAGTTCTCCCAGCCGGGTGTGTCCTTCACACAGTGGACCACGGGAAGGGACCTTCCCTCCCGGGTATTGAGGTAATCGGCCGCATGGGTATCCCGGGTAAACCAGACGCGACCCGGGCCGTACTCCCGAACCCGCGCGGCGATGGCCCCGTCCAACTTTTCCGCGCCGGAGAAGCCCAGCGCCCCGTCCACGAAATCCTTTTGGTAATCGATGACAAACAAGCAGTCCATATCGGTATCCGTCCTTCTTTCCGCCTACGGCGGGTCTGCTGTGTCTTTTTATGATTGTACCATTAAATTCTAAAATGTACAATTGAAAAAATCCCGCGCAGGCGAATATACAATGCCCCTCCGCTGGACCGAGCGGGGCCCGACTTCCAGCAGTTTTTTACAAACGATGGTTCTGCCGGAAATACTTTACATTTTTTGTTGAAAACAGATAAATTTTCAGGTGAAATTGACAATCGCGTGTCAAGCCGCTACAATTATTTCATCTCAAAGTTCCGAATATCACATGGTTTCATGGTTTCAAGGAACTTTGAGATAAACTATTTGGGAGGTTCTTTACATGAAAAAGTTGTTTGCGCTTGCTCTTGCACTGGCCATGGCGCTCTCTCTGGCAGCCTGCGGGAGCAGTCCCGCGGCATCCTCTTCCGCCGCCGCTTCCGGCTCTGCCGCGGCGTCCGGCTCCGCTGCGAGCGGAAAGGTGTACAACGTGTGCAACCTGGTAAACGGCAATCTGGGCGACAAGTCCTTCTTCGACTCCGCGGAGGCGGGTCTGGAAAAGCTGAAAGCCGACGGCCGCATCACCCTGAACACCATTGAGATGGGCGGCACCGACGAGGACCAGCCCACCTGGCTGTCCACCTTGTACGAGGTTTCCGACTCCGGCGAGTACGACCTGATCGTCTGCGGTACCTATCAGATGCCCGAATATCTGAACGAGGTGGCCGCCAAGTATCCCGACCAGAAATACCTGATCTACGATTCCGAGTCCAGTCAGCCCAACGTGGTAAACATTAACTATAAGCAAAATGACCTGGGTTACCTGATGGGCGTGTTCGCGGCCTGCATGACCACCGACACCAGCGTTGCCAACATCAACGAGGAACCGGTGCTGGGCTTCGTCGGCGGCGTTGACAGCCCCGTCATCAATGACTTCCTGTACGGTTTTATTCTGGGTGCCCAGAGTATCAACCCCGACATCAAAGTTGATACCCGTTACACCAACGACTATGTGGACACCGCCATCGCCAAGGAATACGGCCTGTCCATGATCAACGACAACAAGTGCGACATCATCTGGGGCGTAGCCGGCAACTCCGGCAACGGCGCCGCCGAGGCCGCTCTGGAGACCGGCAAGGCCTGGTTCCTGGGCGTGGACTCCGATCAGGAGCTGACGCTCTCCTCCGATCTTGCCGCCATCACCCTGACCTCCGGCCTTAAGAACATTGGCAACTCCCTGATCTGGTTCTTCGATCAGTGGGATGCCGGTGAGGATCTGTTCGGCCAGAACATTCTGCTGGGCATCCCCGAGGGCGGCGTCGGCCTCGTCACCGATAAAAACTTCTCGACCTATGCCTCCGATAAAACGAAGGCCGCCGTGGAAGCCGCGCAGCAGAACATCATCAACGGCTCCGTTACTGTGCCTTCCGCCATTGATGACAACGACGGGGCTATTGCCCTGCGCGAATCCGTCCGTCCGTAAACTTCCCGCTTCTTTGCAAAGAGGGGGCTTTTGCCCCCTCTTTGCCACTCCCGCCCAGGCGTTTCGGAAGCGGTGCGCCGCTCCCAGAACGCGTGGGCGGGAAGCCGCCCCGTCGCGGCCTGCCCGAAAAACTGCAAACTACAAAAAACACAGGAGGGGGAATCCCATATATGGCAGAGGAATATGTCGTCCAGATGAAGGGGATTACAAAAGTATACCCCAACGGCATTGCCGCCAATCAGGACGTTGATCTGAACATTCGCAAAGGAGAGATACACGCGCTGATGGGAGAAAACGGCGCGGGAAAATCCACACTGATGAAAATGCTGTTTGGCCTGGAACAGCCCACAAGCGGCGAGATTTGGATCAACGGCGAGAAGGTCGCTCTCACCTCCCCCACCGTCGCCATCGCCACGGGCATCGGCATGGTCCACCAGCACTTTATGCTGGTGCCCAGCCTTACCGTGGCGGAGAACATGGTGCTGGGGATGGTTCCCAAAAAATCTGGGTTGTTGATCGACAGCGGAAGCGCTATTGAGATTACAAGGGAATACTCGGAGAAATTCAATCTCCACGTGGACCCCACCGCCCGGGTCTGCGACATCCCGGTGGGGATGAAGCAGAAAGTGGAAATTCTGAAAGCTCTGGTTCGGGGCGCGAAAATTCTGATTCTGGACGAGCCCACCGCCGTTCTGACCACGCAGGAAACCGCGGAGCTCTTTAAGGAGCTGATGAGCCTGAAGGAGCAGGGATACACCATTATTTTCATCTCCCACAAGCTGGCGGAGATCATGCAGATCACCGACCGCATGACCATCCTGCGGGGCGGAAAATCCATGGGCGTCTATGAGACAAAGGACGAAAGCCCCGAGAAAATTTCCCGGCTGATGGTGGGGCGTGACGTGGTTTTGAAGGTGGAGAAGGGAAAGGCCCATCCCACCGACACGGTGCTGCGGGTCCGGGACCTGGAATACATCAACGAGTGGGGCAAGAAAATGCTGGACAAGGTGTCCTTTGACCTGCGCAAAGGCGAAATTCTGGGGGTGGCCGGCGTGGAGGGCAACGGGCAGAAGGAGCTGGTCGATATGCTGTTCCATCTGAACCAGCCCAACGCCGGATCTGTGGAGGTCAACGGTACCAGCGTTCTGGGACTGTCCCAGCGGAAAATTCGGAGTGAGGGCGTGGCTCTGGTGCCGGAGGACCGAATGCTCTACGGCATCGCGGAGGGCGGAACCATCGAAGAAAACCTGATCTCCGACCGAAGCGGCTCGAAACGGCTAAACAGGGGGCCCCTCTTTGACATGAAGACCATTCATGCCGAGTGCGACCGGCTGATCAAGGACTATACCGTCCTGTGCAAGTCCGGGGCCCAGCAGGTAAAAATGCTCTCCGGCGGCAACATTCAAAAGGTGGTGGTGGCCCGGGAGTTTTCCAACAATCCAAAGCTCATTATCGCCGACCAGCCCACCCGCGGCATCGATGTGGGCGCCACGGAGTTCATCCGCCGGAAGCTGGTGGAACTTTCCCGTTCGGGCGTCGCGGTGCTGTTGGTGTCCGCAGATCTGAATGAGGTCATGGAGTTGTCCGACAGTCTGATTGTCATGTACGGCGGACGGATCTCCGCCTATTTCGAGGATACGGCGGACCTCAGCGACGATTTGATGGGCGAATACATGCTGGGCCTGAAGCAGCAGGCCCCCGAAGAGGTTGGGAGGGTCTGTCATGAATAAGAAGCAAAGCCTGCTCTTCAGTCTGGTCCGGGGTACTGCGGCGATTCTGATCGCTCTGCTGGTAACCACGCTGCTGATTTTTATCTGCGCGGACGCGCCGGACGGCGCGTCCCTCGGCGCGGCCATTTCCGCCAAGCTCACCCAGACGGGCGGCGCTCTGCACCAGCTGCTGATCGGCCCGGCCTTCCGGTCCAACGGCAGCATCAGCGCCAAGAACCTCTCCGACATTCTGGCAGCCATGATCCCCACCATTTTCACGGGTCTTGCCACCTGCGTCATGTTCTCCGCCAATCAATTCAATCTGGGCGCGGAGGGCGGCATCATGCTGGGCGCTTTTGTGGGCGCGCTGGGCGCCATCTATCTGGGACTGCCCGCGGGCATTCTGCCGGTGGTTTGCGTGCTGATCGCGGCGGCGGCGGTGGGCGCCATGATGCTTATCCCCGCCGTGCTGAAAGCAAAGCTGGGTGTCAGCGAGATGGTAAACTCCCTGATGCTGAACTACGTGGTGATGTACTTCATCAAATACTTGCTGAACACTCATCTGGCGGACAAGAGCAAGGGTCAGGTCCAGTCCTATCCCTTTCAGGCAGACGCTGCCATTCCCCAGCTGGTTGACAATGGTTCCAAGCTCTCCTGGGGCTTTATCGTGGCACTGGTCTTCGTGGTGCTGACCGCGCTGTTCATGTACCGCACCCGCTGGGGATATGCCATCCGCATGATCGGCATCAATCAGGACTTTGCCATGTACTCCGGTATGAAGGTGGGCGGCATTGTGATTTTGTCTCAGGTGCTGGGCGGCGTTCTGGCCGGTATGGGCGGCGGCATCGAAATGCTTGGCCGCTACACCGCGTTTTCCTGGAGCGCTCTGCCCGGATACGGCTGGACGGGCATCACCGTGGCGATTCTGGCCGGAAACAACCCGGCGTTCGTGCCCTTTGCGGCATTCTTTATGGCGTATCTGGACAAGGGCTGCAACCTGATGTCTACATACTCCGGCATTCCCGCCCAACTGATTGACATCATTCAGGCGCTGATCTTCCTGTTCTTTGCGGCGGAGCAGTTCCTGTCCCGCTATCGGCAGAAGCTGGTGGTCCGGAACACGCAGGCGGAGCTAAAGAGCAAAGCCGCGCAGACGGAAGGGAGCGTGAAGTAAAATGCTTTTACAGCGTATCTTTACCACGGATTTCTTCTTCTCCATCCTCCGCATCACCGCACCCATCCTGTTTGCCACTCTGGGCGCAGTCATCGGGGAGAAAGCCGGTATTTCCAACATCGGCCTGGAGGGTATTATGATGATCTCCGCTCTCTTCGGCTCCCTCACCGCCTACTGGACCGGGAGCTGGGCAGCGGGCGTCCTGCTTGCCCTGATCGTGGGCGTGATCGTATCGCTTCTGATGGGCTTCTTCTCCTTCAACCTGAAAACCGACATCATCCTGACCGGCGTGGCCGTGAACATGATCGGCTCCGGTGGCACACTGTTTCTCGTAAAGGTGATCACTCAGGTGACCGAGGGTACCGCTCTGGCCTCTACCACTTCCCTCATCACGAAGAGTGTTCAGGTCCCGTCCGTCAATATCCCGCTTTTGAAGGAGATTCCCATTCTGGGCGACATTCTCTCAGGCCACAGCGTTTTAACCTATCTTGCATTTTTGCTGGTGTTTTTAACGTGGGTCATGCTGTATAAGACTCCGTTGGGGCTGAACATCCGGTCCGTGGGTGAGAATCCCAACGCGGCGGCCTCCGTGGGCGTCAGCGTTCTGCGGATCAAATACATTGCCATCGGCCTCTCCGGGGCCATGGCGGGCCTTGGCGGAGCGTACATGTCCATGTACTACGCTATGGGCTGGTCCCAGGACATGGTGGCAGGCCGCGGTTTCATCGCTCTGGCGGCTCAGGCCATGGGCGCAGGAGAGCCTCTGGGGTCTATGCTGGCAGCTCTGGTCTTCGGTCTTGCGCAGGCACTGGGCATCAAGGTCTCGTCCTTGGGCGCGGATTCCAACCTGGTCTCCCCCATTCCCTATCTTGTGACGATTCTGGGTCTGGTGGTCTTTGCCCTGGTGGGGCGCAGCCGCGCTAGGCAGCGGCACTCCGCCGCCGCGCTTCAAGCCGCCGCGGCGAAATGAACCGCAGCAAAACCATCCTGAAAGGAAACTGCGTATGATAAATTCATTGATTCGTCCCGTTATTCTGGACGGCGATCCCGGTCACGACGACGCCATGGCATGGATGCTGGCAAAGGCCAGCCCCGCGCTGGATATTCTGGCTGTCACCTCCGTGGCCGGGAATCAGACCATTGAGAAAACCACCTATAACGCAAGGCGCGTGTGCGCTTTGCTTGGCATCCATGCCCCCATCGCTATGGGCCGCCCCGGGCCGCTCCTCGCCGATCCCATCACCGCCGGGAATATCCACGGCCAGACGGGGCTGGACGGCCCCAGCCTCCCCGAGCCGGATCGCCCCCTGTCCCCCATGGGCGCGGTGGAGCTGATGGCAAAAACGCTGCGGGAGAGCTCCGATCCGGTGACCATCATCGCTACAGGGCCGGAGACCAATGTGGCCGCCCTCCTGCTGGCTCACCCGGAGCTGAAGCCGAAAATTGCCCAAATCTCCGTCATGGGCGGCGGCATTGCCTTCGGCAACTGGACCCCGGCGGCGGAGTTCAACATTCTGGTGGACCCGGAGGCGGCGGACATCGTCTTCTCCTCCGGCATCCCGCTGATGATGTCCGGTCTGGACGTTACGGAACAGGCGCTGATCTTTCCGGAGGATTTTGAGCGCATCCGCGCCGTTGGCAATCAGGTGTCCGGCGTCGTAGCGGACTGGCTGGAATTCTTCTTCCGATTCCACCGTGAGCTGGGCTACGAGGGCGCGCCCGTCCACGACGCGGTGGCGGTGGCTGCCTTGCTCCGTCCCGAGCTGTTTACCATTCAGGAGATGTACGTCGCCATTGAAACCGCGGGTGAATACTGCCGGGGCGCCACTGTGGGCGACCCTCACGGCAGGCTGGGCCGCGCCCCCAACGCCAAATGCGTTCTGGGCCTCGACCGGGAGGGGTTCGTCGACCTGATGGCGCAGGCTGTCAAAACCTACGACGGGTGGGAGGTGCGCGTATGAACCGGATTCCCATTTGGTTTGACACGGATTTGGGCGTGGATGACGCGGTGGCTCTGCTGTCCATTGGGAAGCTGCCCAATCTGGACTTGCGCGGCATCTCCGCCGTGGCGGGCAACGCGGAGCTGTGCCACACCTTTGAAAACGCGCGCAACGTATGCCATCTCGCGGGCATCCACGTCCCTGTCTATCCCGGCGCGGAACACCCGCTGTTCGTTTCTCTGCACACCGCGCCGCTGGTCCACGGAGAGAACGGCGTGGGCGATGTGGAGCTTCCCCCCTCCCCCGCGCCGAAGGAGACAAAGCCCGCGTGGGACGCGCTCTATGAGGCGGCGAAGGCAGCCGAGGGAGAATTGCAGGTGATCGCCGTGGGTCCGCTGACCAATCTGGCCATTGCCTTTGGCAAGTACCCGGAGCTGAAAACCCTGCTCAAACGCATCCTCATTATGGGCGGCGCGGCCAAGGGCGGCAATGTCACCCCGGCGGCGGAGTTCAATATCTATGGAGACCCCCACGCCGCCCAGGTGGTCTTCCGTGCCGGCGTGCCCGTGGTCATGTGCGGACTGGATGTGACCATGAAAGCCTATCTCACCCCGGCGGAGGTGGAAGAAATCGGCAGCCGCGGCACGCCGGTGTGCCGCTTCTTCCGCGACAGCAACCAATTGGCTCTGAAATTTTTTGAGCGGATTACCGCGCCGGGCCTCTGCTGCCACGATACCTGCCCGGTTTTGTTTCTCTCATGTCCGGAGCTGTTCTCCGGCGAGGAAGCGGGAGTCTATGTGGAGACCCGCGGGACAGTCACTCTTGGCAAAACCGTCACCGATCTCTGGAGCGACAAGCAGTTCGCCGACCGGCATGTCTTCGTAGTGCTGGACGTGGATCGGGACCGCTTTGCCGCAAAGGTACGGGAGCTGTTGCTGTCCTGTTGATGCCCCCACATTCCGGCGGCGCAGCGGGGCTGTACCGGATACAGTAAAAGAGAAGCGGCATTGAGAAATTCCTTCTCAATGCCGCTTCTTCCTTGCTTTTTTGTAAATCGTGGGACCGCATTTCCTGACTCAGCGGTCGTTTTTATGGAGTCGCTTACCCACCTGCGCAATCACATGCAGCATGGTCAGCGCTGCCAGCCGCTCCGTGCAGCCGGTGGGGTCGTACTGGGGAGCCACCTCCACCAAATCCATACCGATGACCTTGCCGGTCTTGCAGATGGCGGTGAGCATCTCCATGCTCTCGTCGTACAAAATGCCGCCGGGCAGCGGCGAGGCAGCTCCGGGAGCAAGCGGCATATCGTAGCCGTCGATGTCAAAGCTGATGTAATAGGCCTCCGCGTCGGGAATCTTGTCCAGCACATAGGGGACACCGTTGGCGTGCAGCTCCCGGGCGGAGATCAGCTTGCTGCCGTAAGCTTTAGCGTCGTCATAGTCCTGCTTCTTGCCGCTGCCCATGCCCCGCAGCCCGATCTGGACCATCCCACTGATGTGGTCCATCTCGGAAAGCCGCCGCATGGGACTGCCGTTGCCCTGAAACTGGGGCCCGACGTGACTGGTCCAATCCAGATGTGCGTCGAACTGGATCACGCAGATCTTCTTTCCGTACTCCTCCAGCGCCCGGCCCACCGGGATGGTAACGGAGTGGTCACCACCCATGAGGATGGGGATGCTGCCCGCGCGGATGATCCGCCGCACTGCCCGCTCCACGCACTTAAAGGAATATTCCCGGTCACCCTGAAGCACGTCGGCGTCGCCGCAGTCGGCGATGGTGATGGGCGCGCAGAGCATCTGCTCGTCCGCCTCGTAATCATAATAACCGGCCTCTCCGCGGCCGTACTGGGTGGATGCCTCCCGGATACGGCGGGGGCCCAGACGCGCTCCGCTGAGGAAGCCCACGCCCATGTCATAGGGAATGCCCAGCACGCCGAAATCGGCGTGCAGCTCGTCCAGATCAAGGCAGATGGGATACCGGCCAAAGGAACAAATGCCCGTGATGGGCTGGTTGATTAGTTCAGGACGCATCAGTAAATCTCCTTTTTATCCGCGGCGGAAGCGGCCCGCTTCCGCCATTTGTATATCTGTTTTCGGGAAAATCCCCAGAAACACTTCTTACAGGCGAGTCTCCAGAATCTGGTCCATGCGAAAGTTTTCAATACGCAGGTAATATTCCGCGCAGTCCACCAGCGCTGCCATAGGCGTCAGGCCGATAATCTCGCTGCCCACCACATTGACACCCCAGCGCTGCGCCTCCATCTTCACCGTCTCAAACACACGGTAGAGGGAGGTCTTCGTATAATCCGTCATATTGATGGAGACCTGCGCGAGATTGCGATCCTCCAGCATCACGCCCATGGACTTCACAAACCGGAAGCCGCCATTGATATAACGGATGCGGTGCGCAATTTCGTCGGCAATGTGAAGATCGGAGGTATTCAGATTGATGTTGAACGCCACCAGCGGCATCCGGGCGCCGACGGCTGTAACACCCGCGGTAGGATGGATGGTGTCCGGGCCAAAATCGGGGCGCCACATTGGGTCCTTCATTTTCTCCGCCATGCCCTCGAACTGGCCCTTGCGGATGTTGGCAAGGTTCTCCCGGTGAGACGCCGTGGCGGACTTCTCATAGAGAAAAACCGGCACGCTGTATCGGTCCGCGATGGCAGCGGCCGTCTCTTTCGCAATGCGGTCCGCATCCTCCAGCGTGCAATTCCGTACGGGAACAAAGGGCACCACGTCGGTAGCACCCATACGGGGGTGCTGGCCATCGTGCTTGGTCATGTCGATCAGTGCCGTGGCCGTGCCGACAGCCTCGATCACCGCGTCCCGCAATGCCTCCGGCTCGCCCACGGCGGTGATTACGCAGCGGTTGTGGTCCTTGTCCGTGCTGTAATCCAGCAGCTTCACCTGTTCCTTCGCCCGAAAGGCGCCCGCGATCTTCTCCACCTTTTCAAGATCCCGCCCCTCGCTGAAGTTCGGGATACACTCCATGATCTGATTCAAGTCTTTTCGCTCCTTTACTCATCCCGCGGTTTCCAAGGCGCACGTTTTTATCCCCGCGCCTTCATATCCTTTTATATTACTTGTACAATAGCAAAAAAAGTTCGGTTCCGCAACCGTTTTTCCCAGAACTTTTTGCTGCTTGTGTTACTTTTGACGCAAATTCAACGCGGGACGTATATAATCATATCTGTAAATGGGCACGAACGCCATCGTGCATGGCGCATTGGCAGAGAAAGCGAGCACTTTCGTAAACTGATGTGCTGTCTGAACAGTAGGATACTGCAATAGCGATTTAATTTGTTGAAAACCACTAAATACTTCTGTATATTTTTATTTATTTTGTTGATTTTATCAAAGCCGAGTGATACAATGTTTTTAAAAGAGGAAATCCTTAACTGCCCGGGCCGAAGTTTTTTGGACCGGCAGAATCCAATTTTCAGGAGGAACGACCATGGCGATTTTTGATGTTGACAAGGCTATGACAGTAAAGCTGGACTATGACCTGCCGGAGTACCCCACCTTTGAAGAGGGCATCCGCCGGGCTCCCCGCCGGGAATCCCATCTGACCGAGGCCGACAAGGAGCTGGCCATCCGCAATGCCCTGCGGTACATCCATCCCGATCACCACGCCCAGATGGCCAAGGAGTTTGCGCAGGAGTTGGATGAGCACGGCCGGATCTACGGCTATCGCTTCCGTCCCCAGGGCCGCCTGTCCGGCAAGCCCATCGACCAGTACAAGGGCAACTGCGTCGAGGGCAAGGCTTTCCAGGTGATGATTGAGAACAACCTGGACTTTGATGTAGCCCTGTACCCCTACGAGCTGGTGACCTATGGCGAAACCGGTCAAGTCTGCCAGAACTGGATGCAGTACCGTCTGATCAAGAAGTATCTGGAGGTGCTGACCGACGAGCAGACACTGGTCGTCATGAGCGGTCATCCTCTGGGGCTGTTCCACTCTCACAAGGGCGCTCCCCGCTGCATTATCTCCAACGGCCTGATGGTCGGCATGTTTGACAACCAGAAAGACTTTAACCGGGCTGCCGCTCTTGGCGTTGCCAACTACGGCCAGATGACCGCCGGCGGCTGGATGTACATCGGGCCGCAGGGCATTGTCCACGGTACGTTCAACACCCTGCTCAATGCGGGACGTCTGAAGCTGGGTATTCCCAACGATCAGAATTTGGCCGGCCGCCTGTTCGTTACCGCGGGTCTTGGCGGCATGAGCGGCGCGCAGGGTAAGGCCGCTGAAATTGCCGGCGCCGTCTCCATCATTGCCGAGGTCGATCTATCCCGCATCATGACCCGCTACACTCAGGGCTGGGTCAGCGAGAAGACCGAGAGCCTTGACGAGGCTCTCGCCATGGCGCAAAAGCACATGGCCGACAAGACTCCCTGCGCCATCGCCTATCACGGCAACGTGGTGGATCTGCTGGAGTACCTCTATGAGAAGAATGTCCACATTGACCTTTTGAGCGACCAGACCTCCTGCCACGTCCCCTATGACGGAGGCTACTGCCCGCAGGGCCTGACCTTCGAGCAGCGCACCGAGATGCTGGACAAAGACCCCGATGGCTTCTGCAAGCTGGTGGACAAGACCCTGCGTCACCACTATGAGATGATCTGCAAGCTCCACGAGCGGGGCACCTACTTCTTTGACTACGGCAACAGCTTCCTCAAGGCCGTGTACGACGCGGGTGTGAAGAGCATCTGCAAAAACGGTGAGAACGACCTCGACGGCTTTATCTTCCCCTCCTATGTGGAAGACATCCTGGGTCCCCACCTGTTTGACTATGGCTACGGTCCCTTCCGCTGGTGCTGCCTGAGCCATAACCCCGACGATCTGGACAAGACGGACGCAGCAGCAGCCGATTATATCAAAGCCCACAACCGCCGCTATCAGGACTATGACAATTATATCTGGGTCCGCGACGCGAAGAAGAACAAGATGGTGGTTGGCACCCAGTGCCGCATCCTCTATCAGGATGCCATGGGCCGCTTGAACATCGCCTTGAAGTTCAACGAGATGGTCCGCAACGGCGAGATCGGCCCGGTCATGCTTGGCCGCGACCACCACGACACCGGCGGAACCGACTCCCCCTTCCGCGAGACCTCCAACATCAAGGACGGCTCCAACATCATGGCTGAAATGGCTACCCAGTGCTATGCGGGCAACGCGGCCCGCGGCATGAGCCTGATCGCCCTGCACAACGGCGGCGGCACCGGCATCGGCAAGGCTATCAACGGCGGCTTTGGCATGGTGCTGGACGGCAGCGAGCGCGTGGATACCATCCTGCGCATGTCCATGCCCTGGGACACCATGGTGGGCGTCGCGCGCCGCTCTTGGGCCCGCAACGAGCACGCCGTGTCCACTGCGGTTGAGTACAACGAGATGTATAAGGGGCAGGATCATATCACCCTGCCCTACGTGGCGGAGAACGATGACGAAATCATCCGGGATGCCATCAAAAATTTGAACTGAATTTCCTGTACAAATCTTGAAAAAGGGGCCTCTCAAGAGGCCCCTTTTTCCCACATTTTGCAAGGGAGGATACCTTTATGGCAAATCTGTTGCTGAAAAACATCGGTCTTCTGGCCACCCCCACCGGCTCCGCCGCCAGGCGCGGCAGGGAACAGGGCGAGATCACCCTTCTGAAAAATGCGTATGTTCTTATAAAAGACGGAATGATCGCCGCCGTGGGCAGCGGAGAGGTCCCTGCGGGGATGCTGGAAAACGCGGAAGTGGTGGATGTTAAGGGACGTCTGGTCACCCCCGGCCTGGTGGATGCACACACGCACCTGATCTTCGGCGGCTGGCGTCAAAACGAGCTGGGTCTCAAACTCCACGGCGTCACCTATCTGGAGATCCTCGCCCGGGGCGGCGGAATCTTGTCCACCGTCCGCGCTACCCGCGCCGCCTCGGAGGAGGAGCTGGCGGACAAGGCCGCCAAGGAGCTTTCCACTATGCTGCGCATGGGCGTCACCACCTGTGAAGCCAAAAGTGGTTACGGACTTGACCCCGAAGACGAGTATAAGCAGCTGCGGGCGATCCGCCGCCTGAACGAGACGCAGAAGGTGGAGCTGATCCCCACGTTTTTGGGCGCCCACGCGCTGCCGGAGGAATTCAAAAACGACCGGGAGGGGTTTTTGCGCCTGTTGTGCGAGGAAATGATCCCCACAGTGGCCCGGGAGCATCTGGCAGAGTTCTGCGACGTGTTCTGTGAGACCGGCGTGTTTACCGCCCAGGAGTCCCGCCGGATTCTGGAGGCCGGCAAAAAATACGGCTTGACGCCGAAGATCCACGCCGACGAGATCGACCCCATCGGCGGTTCTCAGCTGGCCGGGGAGATCGGGGCGATTACCGCCGAGCATCTGATCGTCTGCCCGGAGGAGGGCATCGCCAGCATGGCGAAGGGCGGTACCATCGCCTGCCTGCTCCCTGCCACCAGCTTCTACCTGGGGGCAAGCTTTGCTCCCGCCCGGGCCATGGTTGACGCCGGGGTCGCCGTGGCGGTGGCTACGGATTTCAATCCCGGTTCCTGCCCCAGTTCCAACTTACAGCTGGCTATGAACATTGCCTGTCTCAAATACCGCCTCACCCCGGAAGAGGTCCTCACCTCCGTCACGCTCAACGGCGCGGCCGGCATCCACCGGGCGGACCGAATCGGCTCCGTGGAGGTGGGCAAGCAGGGAGACCTGCTGGTCTGGGACGCTCCGGACCTTGACTATATCTGCTATCGGCTGGGCGCCAATCTGGTGAATACCGTTATTAAAAAGGGCGAGATCGTCCGGTTCTGAACTTTTACAGAGTTTCGCGAAAGAAACGCTAGCAGGCGGTTGGAAAGTCCCCGTGGACTTTTCCAACCGCCTGCTTTTCGTATGCTCATTCCGTCATAAAGTTTTTATTTTTGCTGTAAAGGTTTTCCACCGTCAAAGGCTTTGCCTGCCGGACGCTGTACTTCAAGCAGTCTTCCAGCTGCTCGCTTTCATACGCGCCCTTGACCCCCCGCAGACGCTGCATTCCCCGGTGGCAGTAAATATCCAGCGGACGATAGAGATAGTGATCCAGCTCGTTGCCAAGAGCGTGATCCTGGTCCAACTGCCGACGCAGTCTCGCCAGCACGCTGTCCCGAATCCCCTGCTCCACCAGAGAGCTTAGCTTGCTGGCGGAGTCCCACGAAACAGCCAGCAGCTCCACCGCCGAAGCGTATCTTCCGTCCTGAGCGGCATAGTACGCGGTGTAGGCTTCCGCCAGGCTCCGGCCCGGCAGCTCCTCCGTTTTTTCAAATACCTCCATAGCCCGGGCAAACATCTGCCGGGCCTTTCTGTCGTCTCCCAGCGCCATGGCCGACCGACCGTAACAGGTAAAGAGGAAACCGCTGCCCGGCCAGGGGGCCAGTCCCTCCGTTTGCTCCACGGCCAGCTGATACAGTTCGCAGGCCCCGGCAAAGTCCTTCTGGCGGCGCTTCCACTCCCCCTGCCACGTTCTGACATAGCCGCAGAACATGGGGTAGCGTTCCGGGTGATCGAACAATCCCAGAGACTGACGGAAGAAGTAATCGCTGCTCTTATAGCTTCCCTCTTTGCAAAAGTCGATGCCCCGCAGCAGCAAGTAACAGGCCCGCTGGCGCTTCAGCCCCGACTCCTCTGCAATTTCAAGCCCCCGAACGATCTGTTCCGGCTCTGGCTGATCGGTCTGTACACTGTAGGCGATCCGCTGACGCAAGACCCACAGCAGCAGGTCCGTATCCTCCGCGGCGCAGGGTGTCAATGCTTGAAGCAGCATCTCCGTGACGCCCAGCCCCTCCTGATACCGCCCGGTATAGATCAGTGTCCGCGCCTTTGCGCATAAGAGCATCCGCTCTGGTTTGTCCAGTTCTCTGCTCTGCGGCCCCGACGGGTACCGGCGGCGCAGCCGGTCAAGCTCCTGCTCCAGCCTTCGCACCTCGTCCTCCAGTGTCATTCCCTCCGGCAGCGGGGTGGGAGCGGAAGCTTCCGCCGGAACCAGCGGCGGAAGCTCACATGTCCAAAAGGTCCGCCAGTACAAACCGGCGGCCTCGCACCGGAAAGCCCGGAGGCCGTCGCCCCCCGCCCGGCAGTGATGAGCCACGCGGGCCAGTGCGTCCACATCCCCCTCTGGTAAAGTCTTTTGGAGGCAATCCGCGATTTTGAGATGCAGGGGCTGGCGCTGGAAAAAGGACTGTGCCTGATAGAGTGCCTCCCTCATATGGGGGTGAAGGAATTCCAGATAACTCTCTCCGTCTACGCAGCACTCTCCAATCAGAGAGTGCTCTTCCAGCTCCACAGAAAGAGAGTAGAGCTGCGCCGTCTGATAGCCGGTGATCTCAGAGAGCAGACGGCAGGGCGTCTTATCCGGAAAAAGGGCCAGAACATTTGCCAGATGCAGCCCCTGGGTACTCAGTCCCGCCATGCGCTGGCGGAGAATCTCGTTGGCGTCCGGCAGCGCATCCACCGTCGGCTCCTTACCCCGCAGGTTCTCCGCAGCCCCCGCCAGCAGCCGGGGATTGCCCCCAGTGGCCTCGTATATGTGGCTGCGGACTGCGGCGGGCAGGTCCGCGCCCAGCGCAGCGTCCAGATACTGGTCGGTCTCCTTTTTGGTAAAACAGGGCACGCAAACGCGCTCCATCGCGGACTCGTCCAGCATGAAATTCACGTCCACGTTCAGCGTCCGGCTGGAGGCAAGCAACAGCAGCTGACCTCCGCCCAACCGACGGATCACCTGGCACAAAAGATCCTGACTGGCCGGGTCCATCCACTGCAGATCCTCAAACACCAGCAGGATTTTCCGCTGCGCCGCCGCCAGGGACAGCAGCAGCGCCACCGCGTCCGTCACCAGTGCGCCGCAGCGGTTCTGCTTGAACTTGCAGGCCTCCCGCTGCTCGCCCGCTTCATCGGAGAACACAGGAAACACCCTTGCAATCGTGCGCCGGGTAGCAGGCGGGATTGACAGATTCCGTTTTACAGTCTCCTCCGCCACCGCCAGCATCACGTTTTTCCATGGCTCCAGATACACGCCCGCCTGCAATTGCGAGCAGTGACCCGTCAGCACAAGTACGTCTGAAAAATCCCCGTCTCGAAGAAAGTGCTGCAAAAGATAGCTCTTCCCGCAGCCGGACTCGCCGTAAAACAGCAGCGAGGACGTCTGGTAACCGTCCCGAAAGGACTGATACCGCTCCTGTATCTTCTGCAGCAGACGGCTTCGGCTCTCCGCCAGAGGAAAGTTGGTCTGTTCGGGGTCGTCTTCCGTGGTTTCGTTCCACCGGTTCACAATGTCATAATACAGCGCGGCTGTTTCGTGAAGCGGCGCGATACCCAATTCCTCCGCCAGCCGGTCCTTCAGCTTTTGATAGAGGTTTGCCGCCTTGTAGTACCGCCCGTCCTTCTGATAGAGCTTCATCAGGAACATGACCATCTTTTCATCCAGTCCGTCCCGGTTGAGATACTCCAGACTCAGCCGCTCCGCCTGAACCAGATCGCCTTTATCCTGCGCCTCCGCCGCGCCGGCGAAGAGGTCGCTCAGGGTCCGGGCGGCCATCTGCTCCCGCATCTGGTCAACCCAGGCGTTGAAGTTAGGGGCGTTTTTCACCGTAAATCCCCGCAGGAACTGCTCCGTATCCGCAGTCCCCTCCGTCCCGCACCGATCGAAATCGGAGACCAGCTCCCACGCCGGGTTCAGTCGCACCTCCGTTTTTGGAACGGTCAGAATTAAGTCGGACCCCAGCACCTTTCGCAGTGTATAAATCGTATGGCGCAGATTTTTGTAGCCCACCTCTTCCGCACAGTCCTCCCACAGGAGATCAACCAGCTCCTGCCGTGTAGCGGTTTTCCGGAAAATCAGATAGTAGAACAGCGCGTCCACCCGCTTGAAGGGAAAGGTCACCTCTTTTCCTTCAAGCTTCACGCAGGGTATCTGAAACAGCTGTACTTCGATCTTGGGCATTGGCCATTCCCTTCCTTCTTCCGGAAACGATTTTTTCCTTTCATTATACACGGCTCCGCCGTTCAGCGCCAGATCTATTTGTGCTCCTTTTCCTGCGGTGATAAACCAGGGCAGGCCTTAACGGCCTGCCCTCCGATCCGTTGGAAAAGTTCACGGACTTTTTGGCGTTCCCAGATGCCACGGTTTTCTGTCCGCAAAGCAGTCTGAAAATCCGCCGCTTTTTTCAGGTCGTCCGCCCAAAGTATGCCCGAATCTCTCCCACCTGATAAAGGGAGCCAAAAGCACAGACAATGTCCTCCGGGCCCTTTCCGGCCATTGCCATGGCGAGGCCGCTTTTCACGTCGCCGCCGCACCGGGCGGAAACGCCGGTCAGCGCCTCAATTCTTTCCCGCAGCTCCTCCGCTGGAAGCGCCCGATGGCTCTCCGGCGTGACCGCCACAAATTCGTTGGCGAACGGTGCCATCATGACAATCATGTCGGCATAGTCCTTGTCAGCCATCACGCCCATCAGCAGCGTCATCTTCCGTCCGGGCAGATATTCCCGCAGGCACTTTGTAAGCTCGGTCACGCCGTCGGGATTGTGTGCGCCGTCCACCAGCACCAGCGGATCTCTTTGCAGCACCTCGAACCGCCCCGGCCAAACGACTGCGGACAGACCCGACCTCACGGCGGATTCCGGAATTTCGTATCCCCTACGCTCCTTCAATACATCCACAGTATCCAATACCACAGCCGCGTTTTTATACTGATAGTCGCCGATCAGCCGCAGCCGCAGGTCTCTCCGGTCCCGGTAATCCAGCGTCTGCCCATCCAATTCGCAGGTACGCAGCTCCTCCGCCTTGGGGTCTGTGATCCGCAGGGCGCAGCCCCGCTCTTCGCAGGTCCGGCGCACCACGGCCTCCACCTCCGCCGTCTGAGCAGAGAGGACCACATCCGCACCGGGCTTGATGATGCCGGACTTCTCTCCGGCGATCTTTTCCAGAGTGTCCCCCAGCACCTCCGTATGCTCCAGAGCGATGTTGGTAATCACCGCCGCGTCCGGCGCGTCGATGACGTTGGTGGAGTCCAGACGTCCACCCAAACCCACCTCCAAAACCACCACGTCGCAGTGCTTCTGCTGAAAATACAGCAGCGCCATGGCGGTAATCCGCTCAAATTCCGTGGGTGGGTCCGCCATTTTCTCAACAAGTGGCTTCACCTGCTCTGCAAGCCGGGCCAGTTCGTCATCGGAGATATCCACACCGTTCACCTTCATCCGCTCATTGATGCGAAAGAGATGGGGGGATGTATAAAGTCCCGTGGCATATCCGGCCCGGGTCAAAATTTCGGACAGCATGGCGCAGACGGAGCCCTTTCCATTCGTCCCCGCCACATGGATAAACCGCAGCTTTTTCTGCGGGTTGCCCAAAAGCTCCATCAGTGATCCGATACGCTCCAATCCCAGGCGGCTCCCCTGCCAGGACGTGGCGTGGATGAAATCCAGCGCCTCGGAAAGATTCATGCCATCGCCCGCTTTCCATAGCGGCCCAAAGCCTTTGTCATGACGCCGATCACAATGAACTGCACCGGAATCAGCACCGCGGTCTGCACAATTCGGGTGAGGAACAACGGGCCATAAGGTGCGCCGTATAGCACGGAAATCCAAAGCGTGTTCAGCAGCAAGCTCAGCACCAGCTGATTTACCGCCACTGCGCCGCCGATGCGGCCCACGGTCTGCCGCTTGTGTAAAAACAGGCCGAGTACAGCGCCGGTCAGGGCCGCAGTCAGGGTAAAACCCGGGAAATAAGGCCCGATGGGAAACAGGATGGCACCCACAAAGTCACCCAACGCGGCCACCGCCGCCGCAGGGGCGGCACCGTACAGCACCGCCGCCACCGCAATAGGTACAAAGCTGAAACCAATCTTGATGTTCCACGCGGAAATGGAGCAGAACCGGGACAGCACAATCTCAATCGCCAACAGCATTCCCAGAGTTGCCAACATGGAAATTTTTTGTTTTTTCATAAAAAAATCCTCCTTTATGTGATAAAAACAGCCAAAGCAAATGTCTTGATTCGTCTTGGCAGTCGCCACTTGGGAGGAAATAGTTCCTTCTTTGTGGCAGCGGATGCGGGTTCAGCAACGCGAAGCTTTCACCTCTTCGTCCAACGGCGACTTCCCATCCGTCGGCACTTAACGCGCTGGCCCTACTCTGTCGTCGGAGCAAGCTCCATATCCTTCGCTTCGGCCTCCGGCCAAAGCTCTCTCATTTCGCTGCTCCCCCTCTTCTTTGAAAAGTTTTTCCCTTTACACGGTACGGACGGTGGTCTTTCGGTGCGTTGCCCAGATTAGGGCGGCAAAACCGCAGCCGCCGATGAGATTTCCGATGGTCACCGGGAACAGATTATGCAGGAGAAAGTTTCCCCATGTCAGGGCGGAAATATCGATTCCCGCCCCCGCCACAAGCTGCCCGCAGTCCGGCATCGTCCGTGCAAACAGCCCCGCAGGGATAAAATACATATTGGCCACGCAGTGCTCGAATCCGCAGATGACAAAGCAGCAGACCGGACCGAAGGCCGCTACCGCGCGCCCTATTATGTCTTTGGCACACAGGGCCATCATAACGGCGGCACAGACCAAAATGTTGCACAGAATTCCAAGACCCAGCGCTCTCCCGAATGGCAGCGCGCACTTTGCGGCGGCGGTGGAGACAGTCTTAAGTATCAGTCCGGACGCCATCCCCGGACCGCTGAATGAGATGATCGCCCAAGCCAGCAGCAACGCACCCAGGAAATTGCCCAGATAGACAACGGCAAGATTTCGAAGCATTCCCTTCAGGTGGATACGCCGCTCAAAAAGGGAGATCGTCATCAGGCAGTTTCCGGTAAACAGCTCCGTGCCGGTTATGAGCACCATAATCAGCCCCAGCGGGAACAGAACACCGCCGATTATTTTCGCGGCAGACGCATTTTCGATGGCAAAGGTTGCCGCGGTGGTCACCGCGCCGCCCACACCGATGGCAAAGCCCGCCAGGATTCCCGACAAGAGCAGTTTCAGGACACCCGCGCCGGCTTTTCTCTCGCCGATTCCGGCATAGCTCTCCACAAATTCAGCGGGACTCAGCATCGCCATCTCCCCTTTCGCTCCCACTGTATACGAACCGGGAGACTTTCAAGTTAGCGCCTTCACGTAAAAGGTCGCGGCCCCGGCGGAGCCGATAGGCCCCGCCGGGAAAAATGTTAAAACAATCCGGTGATCTTTCCGTGTTCGTCCACGTCGATCCTGTCGGCGGCGGGGACCTTGGGAAGGCCCGGCATGGTCATAATATCGCCGGTCTTGGCCACCAGGAATCCGGCGCCGGCATTCACCTTCAGCTCACGCACGGTGATCTTAAAACCGCGGGGTGCGCCCAGCTTGCTGGGGTCATCGGAGAAGGAGAACTGGGTCTTGGCCATGCAGATGGGCAGCTTGTCGAAGCCCAGCTCGGTGAGCTGCTGAAGCTGCTTCCCGGCGGCGGCAGTAAGCACCACGCCGTCGGCATGGTAGATCTTGGTGGCAATGGCGTTGAGCTTGCTTTCGATGCTGTCCTCCGCATCGTATACAAACTGGAAGTGGCTGGGCTGCTGGCACAGGCGCACAACCTCCTCGGCCAGAGCCCTGCCGCCCTCGCCGCCCTTGGCCCAGACTTCGCTGAGGGCCACGTTGACGCCAAGCTCCCGGCACTTGTCCTCAACCATCTTAAGCTCGGCGGCGGTGTCGGTGGGGAAAGCATTCACGGCCACCACGCAGGGCAGGCCAAACACCTTCGTCACGTTCTCGACATGCTGGAGAAGGTTGGGCAGTCCTTTTTCCAGAGCTTCCAGATTCTCGTTGTTTAGATCAGCCTTTGCAACGCCGCCGTGATACTTCAGGGCGCGAACGGTGGCAACTACCACCACGGCGTCGGGATGGAAACCTCCGGCGCGGCACTTGATGTCCAAAAACTTCTCCGCGCCCAGATCCGCGGCGAAGCCGGCCTCGGTTACGGTGTACTCGCTGAGCTTCAGAGCGGTCTCGGTGGCCTCGATGGAGTTGCAGCCGTGGGCAATGTTGGCGAAGGGGCCGCCGTGAATCAGCGCGGGTGTGTGCTCCAGCGTCTGCACGAGATTCGGCTTAATCGCGTCCTTCAAAAGCGCGGCCATGGCGCCCTCGGCGTGCAGATCGTGGGCTGTGACCGGCTTGTCATCCCGGGTGTAGGCCACCACCATCCGAGCCAGACGCGCTTTCATATCCATCAGATCGCTGGACAGGCACAGCACGGCCATGATCTCGGAGGCCACGGTGATGTCGAAGCCGTCCTCCCGGGGCACGCCGCTGGCCTTGCCGCCAAGGCCGCAGATGATATGGCGCAGCTGGCGGTCATTCATATCCACCGCGCGTTTCCAAACGATCTTGCGCACGTCGATATCCAGCGCGTTGCCCTGCTGAATGTGATTGTCCAGCAGCGCCGCCATCAGGTTGTTGGCCGCGCCGATGGCATGGAAGTCACCGGTGAAATGGAGGTTGATGTCCTCCATGGGCACCACCTGGGCGTAGCCGCCGCCGGCTGCGCCGCCCTTGACGCCAAACACGGGGCCAAGGCTGGGCTCCCGCAGGCAGACCACGGTCTTCTTTCCCAACTTGTTCAGCGCGTCTGCAAGGCCCACGGACGTAGTGGTCTTGCCCTCGCCGGCGGGGGTGGGGCTGATGGCCGTCACCAGCACCAGCTTGGCCTTCCGGGGCAGATCCTTCAGCGCATGGATATCCAGCTTTGCCTTGTAGTGGCCGTAGGGCTCCAAAGTCTCCTGACCCACACCCAGCTTCGCAGCCACCTCTTCGATAGGAAGCATGGTCGATTCCTGGGCAATCTCAATGTCGCTTTTAAATCCCATGAATTGTCTCCTCCTTATAGTTGATCATTTTTGAATCTCTGTCTCCGCCATCTCGCACAGCAGAAATACGGACGCCGCACCGCACCGCAGCAGCGGCTCGGCATTCTCCGCCTGCACTGCCTCGCCTTTGGCAAACCGGACGGTCTCCCCTGCCGCGGTAAGCTCACCGTCTCCCTCCGCGCAGTAAATGAGGAAGGTGTGATGCGCTCCTGTCAAGCCCACGGTGCAGCTCAACCGGGCCGTGCCGTGCTCCCCCAGGTGCAGGCAGCGCATCTCCCCGCTGCACTTCCCCTTGCGGAGCATCAGATTGAAGTCGGTGCATTTCCCCTCCGACCGAGTGACCGCACCCCCGTCGAACCGGTGAATATTTCCCGGTGTCAAAATCAGCGGCGCGCCGCCGTCGTGAGCTACGCAAACCGAGCCCTTCAGCGTAGACAAAAACCGCTCGAAGTCCGGCAGGGGCGTGAAATCCGATGTCTCCAGCTCCACCGTGGCGGAGCTGACGCGCCAGAGAAAATCCCGATCCGCGTACTGCGAAGCGGCGGGCGCGATGGCAATTTGGGTGGTGGCGCCGCCGCCCCAGCGGGTGGTGACGTATTCCGGGGCAGTTATATGCCGAATTGTAACGCTCATTATATCACACTTTTTGATTCATTCAATCGGTCCCGTTGGATTTACAGGGAGTTCAGGACTTTTGCATAAATGGAGTCCGCCAAAGGCAGTGCCTTTTTAAGCAGTGTTTCCCCCTCGGCGCGGTACTGCTCGGCAAACGCCTGATCCTTCAGCCCGCCGATGTTGATCAGCACGTTCAGCCACGCACCCTGAATGGCGGCCTTCAGGCTCAGGGCCGCGCAGCCGAGGTCGCTGGCAGCGCTGGCGTTGGAACGGCCCACGACGCTGTCGGTCAGCTCCAGGGCTTTCGCCGCCAGCTCCATCATCTCAAACGGGGTCTTTGTGCAGCCCTTCAGCGCCTCCTGCATAGCAGCGGAGCGGGCAGCCTTCTCCTCGTCGGTGTCCTTGGGCATGGCAAAGACGGCGGAGACGGCATTGAACGCCTCTGTGTCCCGGTCGATGACATCCACGTACTGTGCTTTCAGCATCTGAGCCTTCTCGCCCACTTCCGCGGTCAGCTCCGCGTGCTCGGCGTACTTCTTTTTGCCCTGCGTCAGCGCGCAGACCATGGCGGTCAGCGCCGTACCCAGCGCTCCCTCCAGCGCGGCGGCGGAGCCGCCGCCGGGAGCCGGCGCGTCGGAGGCCATCAGGTCCACAAAGGATGTAACAGTCTGGTCAGCCAGTTTCATGTCGGCCTCCTTATTCCATGTCGATCAGGTGATACTCCATCACCTGCTTGCGGCAGTCAAAGTTTTCGATCTTCAGGTAATACTCTGCGCAGTCAATCAGCGCCTTAGCGGGAGTCAGGCCCACCACCTCGGTGCCGAGAATCTTTACGCCGTACCGGTCGGCCAATGCGCGGACCATTTCGTAAGTGTAGTACAGCGGAGTTCCCTCGTAGTTCACCATGTTCATGGAGACCTGAGCGATGTTCCGGTCCTCCAGCAGCAGTCCGATGGCCTTGCAGTACTTGAAGCCGCCGGAGGAGCCGCGGATCGCCTTGGCAATGGCCTTGGCCACTTCCACGTTGTCGGTGTCCAGATTCACGTTGAAGGCGACCAGAGGCATCCGGGCGCCGATGGCGGTGATTCCGGCGGTGGGATGGATTTTCCGCTCACCGTAGTCGGGAGCCCACTCGGGCTGGAGCAGCTTTTCGGGCATTCCCTCGAATTGGCCCTTGCGGACCTTCGCCAGATTCACCCGGTCGGGGGAAGTGGCGGAATCCTCGTACAGGAAGCTGGGGACCTTTAGCTCGCTCCAGATGCGCTGGGCGACGCGCTTGCTGATCTCAACGCACTCCTCCACTGTGACATCCATGGTGGGAACGAAGGGGATGACGTCTGTGGCGCCCATGCGGGGATGCGCACCCTCGTGCTTGGTCATATCGATGGTTTCGGCAGCCTTTTTGCACAGCTGGAAAGCCACTTCCTCAATACCCTCCGGGGAACCCACCAGCGTAAACACGCAGCGATTATGGGTGCCGTCGGACTGAACGTCCATCACCGTGCAGCCGGGAACGGAGTTGGCCGTATCCACCAGGCCCTGAAAAACCGGCTCATCCTTTTCCTTGCTGACGCTGAAATTGGGAATGCACTCAACGAGCTTTGCCATAAACGATTTCCTCCAAAGATTATAAAATTTGATGTCCGGCCGGTATGCGGTCCCGGCCGCCGCTGCGGCTGTATCGCACATCCCTGCCAAACTTGTCTCTTCCGGACACAGTATAGCAGGGCTTCATCCAAAAAGCGTCTAATTTTGAGGTGCGGGCACAAGTATTCATCTTCGCATGCCATCTGTTCTTGAGTATTTAAGATTATAAAACCGCAAAATAGTAAGCTCTTATGCATGTTTAAGTCATCTCCCCGAAAAGCGTCTAATTTATGGACAGCTTCTCCCAGCAAACCGTTGAGCAGAGCAATTTTTTCTCGGCTTGAAACGCGGAAAGCCGCAATGCGCAGGGGAACCTCTCACCGAAAGGTTCCCCTGCGCACGTTCATTGAATTTTTAAATTAAGCAGCCGCCAATCAGGTCCACACGCGGGGCCGCGCAGTCAGCTTCTCCGGCAGGCGTGGCGGTGGAGCCAAGACAATCAGTCATCTCGCTGGGCGGACACTCTTCATCCCGCAGGGCTGTATGCCGGTCTTTACTTCAGGAATTTTTGCAGCATATTCAATAGCTCCTCCTGCCGCACCGGCTTGGAAAGATGCGCGTTCAATCCCGCCGCGCGGGTCTCCTGGCGGTCACTTTCAAAGGCATTGGCTGTCATGGCAATGATGGGGATACTCCCGGCATCGGGCCGTCCGGAGGTGCGAATGGCCTTTGTCGCCTCAAAGCCGTTCATCACCGGCATTCGAATATCCATTAAAATCGCGTCGTAATACCATGCGTCCGCGTTCAGATAGCTGTCCAGCGCTGCCTGTCCGTCCTCAGCGTGGTCCACCAACAAGCCGTGACGGCAAAGCATCTTTTTCGCAATCTCGGTATTGACAGGGTGATCCTCCGCCAAAAGGACCCGCTTCCCCTTAAGATTGATCTGGGCGTCGGTCTCGGGAGTTTTTTTCTCGGTCTCATCGAGCGGATGGCCCCTGGGCACCGTGATCTGCACGGTAAATTCGCTGCCCTTTCCCAGCTCGCTTTTGACGCTTACCGTGCCGTCCATATGCTCCACCAGATTTTTCACAATGGAAAGGCCCAGCCCCGTACCCAGCTGAGGGTCCTGATAACCGTTGGCCTCCTGCTCAAAGGGATCAAACACCCGGTTTAAAAATTCCTGACTCATACCGCAGCCCTGGTCCCGGAAAACAATGATGCTGGTAATCTTGTCCTCTCCGCATGGAATATGCCTCACCGTACAGGAAATCTCCGAGCCCGACTCGGAAAACTTGATGGCATTGCTCAGGATATTGACGTACACCTGCTGGATGCGCAGTCGGTCAATCACCACATACGGCGTGGTCACCCCGCTGGTATCCATCCGGAACCGGATGTGCTTTTCCTCCATGCGGGGGAGCATAAGATCCCGGATTGCCTTGTACATCGTTTGCACATTCATGTTTTCAGGATGCAGCTCAATACGCCCGGATTCGATCCGGCTCATATCAAGCACATCGTTGATCAGTCCCAGCAGATACTCGCCGGAAACCTGAATCTTTTCCAGCATCTCCACCACGTCCGGAGCTTCGGCATCCTCCCGCGCCAGTTGAGTCAGGCCCAGTATGGCGTTCATGGGCGTGCGTATCTCGTGGCTCATGCGGGAAAGAAACTCACTCTTAGCCTGATTGGCCCGCCGGGCCTCCTCCAACGCGGAACCCAGCGCCTCGCTCCGGCGGCATTCCTTGGCAAAGACGTCCGTGGCATCGGTCACGGTACAGCAGACCAAGCTGCCGTGCCTGTCCAGCCAGACGAAGGAGTAGCGCAGCCGCCGGACGTTTCCGGAGCTGTTGCGGCAGTCGGCATACACTACATACTCCGCGTTTTTCTCCAACTGGATGCTTATTTTCTTGAAGCACAGGCGGTCCAGCGTGTCCCCAAGGTCGTCACCAGCAAAGGAGTCTCGGACGGCGTCCAGAATGGACGCCTCCGCCTGCGCGATCTCATGAATCAAATTCTGCCCGGCCTGAGCGGAAAATACCCGGGCGGTATCCGCCGTCAGGTCAATCCGCAAAATCATCAGATATTCACGGCGGACTACGGTATTCATGATCTGCTCCATAAATTTTTGGTCGTCGATATCAAACGAATAAATGTTGGCCTCCACATCACCGGTAACGGGGTTTCTGGTAATATCCGCCCGCACCGTCAGCCAGCGGCTGGCTCCATTGACCCAGCAGTTTCGTTCATAGGTCAGCAGCGAGGTGCCCCGTTCATAGGCATCCAGCATCGCCTGCCGGTTGATGCGGGTGCCGAATGCCTCGGCCTGTTCTGCGGTAATCGCTCGGCTTCTCATTCTCTGGAACGCGGCGTCGGCGGTGCCGTCCACTCCCGCCAGCAGCTCTGGATAGAGGGAAGGACCGAGTATGCAGGTATTCTTTGTCAGATTCATCTGGACGGACGCCACCGCGTTGGGCAGGAGCGTCTGGATACGCTGGTTCTGCCGCTCATAACGCTCCATCTCCTGGTGGCGCTGCGTGCAGACCAAACTGGTACAGAACACCTTTGTCCCATTTCCCTCCGTGTCGTGCAACTGAGTCATCCTGATCTCAACCCATTGCTCCTTGCCGTTTGGCAGATGCTCCCGCACCTCACAGACGGCATGTTCTCCGCCCTGGTTGATCGTCTCAAACGCCTTTTGCAGCTTGGGCACGTCCTCTTCAAATGTGATCTGCTGGGCAAACCAGGACTGCGGATAATCTGCCATCTCCTCCGGCAGGCCAAACAGCTCGCAGGCACGTTTGCTCTGGTGCAAGATATGCCGTCGGGGATCATAGAGCCAATAATCCACATTTGCGTGATCCATGGCTGTCTGCAGCGTGCGCTCGTCCTGCTCCAGATGCTCCTGCAGGCGCTTTAGCGCATCCACATCGCTAAATACACCGTAATAAGTTCGGCTGCCGTTTTCCTCCTGTGCCAAAGATGCCTGCAAAGACATCCAGCTATAGGTTCCGTCATGCCGCAGTATCCGAAAGGTTTTCTGAAGGTTTTCCACGCCCTGCCGGCAAAGGCAAATCTGTTCGTCAAAGGATTCCCGGTCGTCCGGATGGATATTCTGCAGCAGATCGGCGTTTTTGTTCTCCGACGAAGCCGGGTAACCCAGCAACTGATAAAAGGCGGTGTTGAAATGGATCATTTCAACATGATCTCCTTCGTCCACCCGAAATGAGCAAATACCGCCCGGCACCAGATCCATGACATTCTGAAGCTGCCGCTCCCGTTCCTGCACCTTGCGAATCAGCACCCTCCGTCTGCGGTTGTCCCGCAGCAGCAGGGCCACCAGTGCAATGAGCAGCACAATGGTACCCACACCGCCAAACAGGACCCGCTTATATTGGAGAACGGCGTCACGAACAGGGTCGTTGAGATATTCCGTATCCCCAGGCAGACTGCTCCGCATAATGCCGCATTGGTCCATCGCACGCTTATCGAACCGCGTGATCACCGGCATTTTCAAAAGGCCTACCTCCGCCGCAGACGCCTCGCCGTCCAGAATCCGACTGACATACTGCCCTACCTGATAGGCCATGTCTTCCGGGGAGATCACGCACCCACCCAAAAAACCGGTGCCAAGGCTTGCAGCGTTGGCGGAAAAAATAGGAAGCGAAGTCATTGCCGTCAGCATTTCCGCCGCCTGCAGATCGCTGTAAATATTTCCGCTGCCGTCATGGCTCACCTGGGCATAGATCAGGATTGTCTCATCCCCGTATCCCGCCATCCGCTTTTGAATCTCGCTCAGGGACATTTCCCCCAGATCCAGGCTCTTGAAATCAAGCTGTGGAAAGGTACTCTCCAGGCAGTAAAACGTCCCCATCATTCCACGGGCCTCATCGGTACCGTCTCCAATGCAGACCACCTGCTTGGCATTCGGACAAAGCTGTGCCGCCAGTGAGATCGTCTCCCGAAAGGGAACGGCGCTCTCAGCGCCGGAGATCCGTTCGTTCTGCGCGGCGGTGGCGGCCAGCAGGGGCTGGCGGATATCCAAAAAGAGGATGGGCAGCCCGGCAAAATAATCGTCCTGATAGTCCATGGCAAATTGCAGCGCCGCGTCCCCGCTGACGATCACCGCATCGATGGTGGGCAGCAGCTTCCATGTATCCAGCCGACGGCACAGCTCCTGCGATGCCGCCCGCTCGCTCTGGTTACGGGTATCCATAAAGAGATATTTCACGCTGGCCTCGCTGTTCAGGGCCTTGGTAATGGCGTCCAACTGAACAGGAACGCTTTCAAGTTCATAGGAGTAGGCGCTGATGTACAGGACCTGATGGCCATCGTCCACGGCACGGGCGGAAGAAGCGCACAAAAAAAGCAACAGGGCAAAGAACGATAGGCACATCGCTCTTTGCCTTGCCGTATTGCATTCTCTCCGCCTGCCGCCCATACCCTTCCGCCCTTCCCTGAATACATATCCGCACCCGGTTAGCTCGCAAATAGTATATTCTATTTCGGGGTATTTGGCAAGGTAAGTTGTTTAAAATTTCCAGAAGTTATGGTTTACAGCACGTAGAAATAGATCGCCGCATAGTGGAACAGGGACCCCGCCAGAATCAGCAGATGGAACAGCTCGTGAAAGGTCCACTCCGCGGAAATGCTTGGCCTTTTGACAGCGTAGAATACCGCACCCACGGAATAGCACACACCGCCTAGCGCCACCAGCGTCATGCAGGGCTGGCCCACCGCTGCAAAGTCCTTTGCTACAAACAGCACCGCCCAACCCATGATGAGGTAAATGACCGTGGACAAAATGCGGGGCGCGTTGATCCAGATGAACTTCATCAAAACCCCCGCCAGTGCCACCGCCCAAAGTGTTATGCAGAACCGGACGCCCGTGGGCTGAGGCAGCATCACCATGGCAAACGGCGTATAGCTTCCGGCGATCAGCACATAGATCATGCTGTGGTCCATTTTCCGAAGGAACCGCTTCGCCCCGGCGGTAAGCTCATTTCCGGGATAGTAATGGTAGACTGCGCTGGCGGTGTACAGCGCCAGCGCCGACAGGCAAAACACCAGCGCGGCCCACAGTGTCGCCGCCGGGACATCCAGTCCCACGCCCCGCACTGCCATGATGATGCAGCCAACCAGCGCGGCCACCGCGCCCAAGGCATGTGTCTCAAAACTGACGCGGTCCTGCGCCTTCGCTACCAAATCACGCATAAAATTTGACTCCCTTCAGCTATTTGCAAAATGTAATTTACAATATTATATTACATGGTTTACAAAATATTTCAAGTGGTTTTTGAAATTTTGTTTCGTCGTTTTTCACAAAACCACACCTAAAAATTTTTTTGCCCATCTGCTTGCAATTTATGCACAGGTCCGATACAATAAAATTACAATAAAAAAATGATAGCTGGAACGAAGTGCTGTTGCGCACGGGCTGACACCTATCATCTTTTTGGTGGGTGTTTCAGACCGGAGATGGTTTGAAGCGCCTTTTCTTTTTATATGGCGTGAAAAACATGGAACTATGACAGAAAGACAGGAGGTTTTTTGAAATGATTTTACTGGCAAACGGAAAGGTCATCACCCGGGACGCGGAAGGCGCCGGCTACTATCCCGACGGCGGCGTGGTCACCGACGGGGGAAAAATTGTGGCCGTGGGCGGTACCGCGGAGCTGAAGGCTCAATATCCGAAGGCGGAATTCGTGGACGCCAAAGGCGGCGTCATCATGCCCGGTCTCATCAACGCCCATACCCACATCTATTCCGCTCTGGCCCGTGGCCTAAGCATCGCAGGCAATAACCCCACCAATTTTTACGAGGTCCTGGACGGCACCTGGTGGGCGATCGACCGGCACCTGGATCTGGAGGCCACGAAGGCCTCCGCGCAGGCTCTGGTGATCGACTCCATCAAGCAGGGCGTCACCACCATCTTTGACCACCACGCCTCCTTCTGTGAGATCCCCGGCTCACTGATGAAAATTGCAGAGGTCACAAAGGAATTCGGGATGCGGGCCTGCCTTTGCTACGAGGTGTCCGACCGGGACGGCGAGGAGAAGTCCCTCCAGTCCGTACAGGAAAACAAGGATTTTATCGACTATTGTGAGAAAAACCCCAGCAATATGCTGAAGGCCCTGTTCGGCGGACACGCCCTGTTCACCATCTCCGACAAAACCTTTGACCGGATGGTATCCGCCAACAACGGCCGGGTGGGCTTCCACATCCATGTGTCCGAGGGCATGAACGACGTGTATGACAGCCTGCGCAACTATGGCCGCCGCCCTGTCCAGCGCTTGCAGGATCACGATATTCTGGGGCCGAAGACGCTTCTTGGCCACTGCATCCACGTCAACACCGCCGAGATGGAGATTATCAAGGAAACGGATACCATGTGCGTCAACAACCCTGAAAGCAATATGGGAAACGCCGTGGGCATCTCCCCCGTTTTGCAGCTGTACAAGAATGGGATTCTGATTGGAATGGGCACCGATGCCTATACCAACGACATGCTGGAATCCATCAAAGTGGCTCTCTGCTCCCAGCGGAACAACGCGTGTCTTCCCAACGTGGGCTGGTGCGAGGTCACCGACATGCTGTTCCGCAACAACGCCAAAATTGCGGGCCGCTCCTTTGAGACACCGCTGGGCGTTCTGCGCCCCGGCGCGGCGGCGGACGTGATTGTCATGGACTACAAGCCGTATACGCCGTTTTCCGACGAGAATATCGACGGCCATATGCTCTTCGGCATGACGGGCCGTCAGTGCCAGACCACCATGATCAACGGCAGAATCCTGATGCGCGACCGTGTGCTGACGGAGGTAGACGAGGACGCGGTCAACGCCCATGTGCTGGAGAGTTCGAAGCGCCTGTGGGGTCAGCTGAACCACAAAACCTATTAAGGAACGCAAGACTTGGGACCGCCTGCCGCGCCCGCGGTGGGAAAAGTTCGGTCCTCCCATAATTACGAGGGAATCTAAAAACGGAGGTAAGTAAAATGAGCGAATTAATGACCCCTATTCCCTTTCGGGAGCTGATGATCTGGATCACTGCGGAGTACCAAAAGGAAGGCTCCGTGTTCGGCGTTCACCGGCCCTATCAGGCCGGGACGAAGACCCTTCCCATTTTTGGGGAGAAGATTGAGACTCCCTTTGGCCCCGCCGCGGGCCCCGCCACCCAGCTGGCTCAGAACATCATCGCCGGGTATTACGGCGGGGCGCGGTTTTTCGAGCTGAAGACCGTTCAGAAGATGGACGGCGCAGAGTTGGCCGCCTGTGTTCACAAGCCCTGCATTCTGGCAAACGACGAGTGCTATAACTGCGAATGGTCCACGGAGCTGTATGTCGCTCAGGCATTTGAGGAATACGTGAAGGCGTGGTGCGCCTGCAAGATGCTGGCCCATCTATATGGTTTGGGCGACCCGGACGGATTTGTGTTCAACATGTCGGTGGGCTATGATTTGGAGGGAATTAAAGGCGCGAAGATCGACACCTTCCTCAACGGCATGATCGACGCGTCCGGCACCTCCATTTTCAAGGAGTGCATCGCGGTTTTGCGTCAGATGTTCCCCGGCGAGGAGGCCTTTATTTCCACCATCACGTCCCATGTTTCCCGCAGCGTCACCGTCTCCACTCTGCACGGCTGCCCCCCGGACGAGATTGAGCGCATCGCCAGCTATCTCCTTGCGGAAAAGCACCTGCATACCTTTGTCAAGTGCAACCCCACCATTTTAGGCTATCAAACAGCCCGGTCGGTGCTGGACTCCATGGGCTATGATTATATCGCTTTTGATGAGCATCATTTCAAGGAGGACCTGCAATACGCCGACGCGGTGCCCATGTTCCGTCGTCTGATGGAGTTGGCTGCGAAAAACGGTCTGGAATTCGGTTTGAAGCTCTCCAACACCTTCCCGGTGGACGTGAAGCGGCAGGAGCTGCCCTCCGAAGAAATGTATATGGCGGGCAAATCCCTCTTCCCCCTGACCACCATCATGGCAGCCCGCATTTCCAAAGAATTCGACGGGAGACTGCGCCTCTCTTATGCGGGCGGCGCGGACTATTTCAACATTGACAAGCTGTTCGCCTGCAATATCTGGCCCATCACCATGGCCACCACAGAGCTGAAGCCCGGCGGCTATCAGCGCTTCAAGCAGATCGGAGAAAAGCTGGAAAAGCTCTGCTACAAGCCGTTTACATCCGTGGATGTGGACGGAATCGAGGCTTTGTCTCTGGCCGCGCGGAGCGATCAATACCATGTGAAGGCCGTCAAGCCCCTGCCCCGGCGGAAGCTATATGAAAAGGTTCCCCTGCTGGACTGCTTCACCGCGCCCTGCGAAGGCGGCTGTCCCATTCAGCAGGATATTCCGGAATACATTGAGCTGTGCCGTCAGGAGCGTTTTGAGGATGCCCTGCGGCTCATTACCGAGAAGAACCCCCTGCCCTTTATCACCGGCACCATCTGCGCCCATCACTGCATGGACAAGTGCACCCGGAACTTCTACGACGACCAAGTACAGATCCGGGCAACAAAGCTGGTGGCGGCAGAAAAAGGCTACGACGCGGTGCTGCGCGGCCTCAAAGCCCCTGTTCCCGCCGAAAACGGCGTGAAAGCCGCCATCGTGGGCGGCGGACCTTCCGGCCTGGCAGCGGCGTATTTTCTGGGGCGGGCAGGCGTTCCCTGCACCATTTTTGAAAAGGCTGATCATCTGGGCGGCGTGGTCCGGCAGGTGATCCCCGGCTTCCGCATCAGCGACGAGGCCATCAATAAAGATATTGCGCTGGTTCTGAAGATGGGGGCAGAGGTCCGGTTCGGCGCGCCCGCGCCCTCGGTGGCGGAGCTGAAGGCTCAGGGTTACACGCACATTTACTTCGCCGTGGGCGCCTGGAAGGCCGGGACGCTTGCGATCCCCGGCAACGTGGTGCCGGTCATCGGTTGGCTGAGGGATCTAAAGGCCGGAAAAGACGTGTCTTTGGGCCATGTGGCCGTGGTGGGCGGCGGCAACACCGCCATGGATGCGGCCCGCGCCGCCCTGCGGGCGGGAGCGAAATCCTCCACCCTGATCTATCGCCGGACAAAGAAATACATGCCCGCAGATGCGGAGGAACTGGAGCTGGCCATTGCCGACGGCGTTGGGTTCCTGGAACTGGTCGCCCCCGTGGAACAAAAAGACGGAACTCTGCTGTGTAAGAAAATGAAGCTGGGCGAGCCGGATGCCTCCGGGCGGCGCGCGCCGGTGGAAACCGGCGAAACCGTGGAAATCAACTGCGACACGGTGATCTCTGCCGTGGGCGAGAAGGTGGACGCACGGCTGTTCGAGGACAACGGAATTCCGGTGGACGCCAGCGGCACTCCCGCCTTCCGGACGAATCTGGACGGCGTTTACTGCGGCGGCGACGCTATGCGCGGCCCTGCCACGGTGGTAGAGGGCATTGCGGACGCCCAAGGCTTTGCAAATGAGGTGCTCAAAGCTGTCCATCCGACGGACTTCCCCGTTCGCTCTTCTGCCTCACGGACAGATGCGGTAGCCAAAAGGGGCATTCTCTGCGAATCCGCAAAATGCGAGGGCGAACGGTGCCTGAGCTGCAACGTGGTGTGTGAAAGCTGCGCGGATGTATGTCCCAACCGCGCCAACGTATCCATTGAACTGCCCGACGGGCGGCGCGAAATTCTGCACGTGGACCGTATGTGCAACGAGTGCGGCAACTGCGCGGTGTTCTGTCCCTATGACTCCGCGCCCTACCGGGATAAGTTCACCCTGTTCCACAGCAGGGACGACTTTGACGGCACTCCCAATTCCGGTTTTCTCCCGTTGGGCGGGCGCAAAGTCCTCGTCCGGCTGGACGGGAACGTATTGGATGCGGATCTGGACGGGGAGAACCATCTGCCCGCGGGTATTGAGTGCATGATTCTGACCGTGTATAGCAAATACGGATATCTGATGGGATAAGCGCGGTTCCCGATTTACTCTCCATTGGGGCGGTAGCTTCCCAACGATCTGAAAAGCTTCGCCAAATGCCGAATGGCATTTGGCGAAGCTTTTGCGGGTATCTCTTTGTCTGGCTGTCCAATGCCGATTATACGCAAAAAAGCAGCGTAACATGCCATAGGCATGTCACGCTGCTTTTTAAAGCGTTCAAATCAGCGATTTCTCAGAGATTCTTACTTCTCCTCGATCTCAATGACAGCGCCGGAACCGACGGTACGGCCACCTTCGCGGATAGCGAAACGCAGGCCCTTCTCAATGGCGATCGGGGTGATCAGCTCAACGTTCATCTCGACGTTATCGCCGGGCATGCACATCTCAACGCCCTCGGGCAGAGTGATGACGCCGGTGACGTCGGTGGTACGGAAATAGAACTGAGGACGATAGTTGTTGAAGAACGGAGTATGACGGCCGCCCTCGTCCTTGCTCAGAACGTAAACCTGGCCCTTGAACTTGGTGTGGGGATGAATGGAACCGGGCTTCGCCAGAACCTGGCCACGCTCTACGCCGCTGCGGTCAATGCCGCGCAGCAGAACGCCGATGTTGTCGCCGGCCTCAGCGTAGTCCAGCAGCTTGTGGAACATCTCGATGCCGGTAACGACGGTCTTTTTCTTCTCCTCGGCCAGACCAACGATCTCGACTTCCTCGCTCATCTTCAGCTTTCCGCGCTCCACACGGCCGGTAGCGACGGTACCGCGGCCGGAGATGGTGAACACGTCCTCGACGGGCATCAGGAAGGGCATATCCTCCTTGCGGTCGGGAGTGGGGATATAGTCGTCGACCGCGTCCATCAGCTCCTTGATGCAAGCATACTCGGGAGCCGCGGGATCGGTGGAATCAGTGGTCAGCGCATTCAGCGCGGAGCCCTTGATGATGGGAATATCGTCGCCGGGATAGTCGTACTTGCTCAGCAGCTCGCGCACTTCCATCTCAACCAGCTCAATGAGCTCGGGATCATCGACCTGATCGCACTTGTTCAAAAAGACGATCATTGCAGGCACGCCGACCTGATGGGCAAGCAGAATGTGCTCGCGGGTCTGGGCCATGGGGCCGTCGGAAGCAGCGATGACCAGGATAGCGCCGTCCATCTGAGCAGCGCCGGTAATCATGTTCTTGATATAGTCGGCGTGGCCCGGGCAGTCCACATGGGCATAGTGGCGCTTGTCGGTCTCGTACTCGACGTGGGCGGTGTTGATCGTGATGCCGCGCTCCTTCTCCTCGGGAGCCTTATCGATGGAATCATAAGCTTCGAACTTGGCCTTGCCCTGCAGGGATAGCCACTTGGTGATAGCGGCAGTCAGGGTGGTCTTGCCATGGTCAACGTGACCGATGGTACCAATGTTTACATGTGGTTTGGTTCTCTCAAATTTCTGCTTAGCCATTTGATGATCCTCCTGTCAATTTCAAAAATCCTTGCGGGCAGCGCAGTTTTATTCAGCACTGCTCATTTTACAGTAAAACGCGGGGAAAATCAATCCCTAATTATTCCGCTTTGTTCCCGTTTCGGGTGGCCACAATCTTGTCCCGGATGTTCTTCGGGATCTCAATATAGTGGCTGGGCTCCATGGTATACTGGCCACGGCCCTGGGTGCGGGAGCGAAGATCGGTGGCATAGCCGAACATCTCTGACAGAGGCACATGCGCGTCGATCTGCTGAGCGCCGGGACGGGCCTCCAACTGAATGATCTGACCGCGGCGGCTGTTCAAGTCGCCGATGACGTCGCCCATATACTCGTCTGGGACGATGACACAGACCTTCATAATAGGTTCCAGCAGCGTGGGGTCCGCCTTGCGGCAGGCCTCTTTGAAAGCCATGGAGCCAGCGATCTTAAATGCCATTTCAGAGGAGTCGACCTCGTGGAAGGAGCCGTCGTACAGCGTGACCTTCACGTCCACCACAGGGAATCCGGCGACAACGCCGCCGTTCATGGCACCCCGAATACCGGCATCGACTGCGGGAATATACTCCTTGGGGATGGCGCCGCCCACGACGGCGTTGATGAACTCATAACCCTTGCCGGACTCATTGGGCTCCACACGGATCTTGACGTGACCGTACTGGCCCTTACCGCCGGACTGGCGGGCGTACTTGGTGTCCTGCTCGACCTTCTTCTTGATGGTCTCCTTGTAGGCAACCTGAGGCGCGCCCACGTTGGCTTCCACCTTGAACTCGCGGAGCATACGGTCCACGATGATGTCCAGATGCAGTTCGCCCATACCTGCGATGATCGTCTGGCCAGTCTCTTCGTCGGTCCATGTCTTGAAGGTGGGGTCCTCCTCCGCCAGCTTGATCAGAGCCATGGTCATTTTTTCCTGACCGGCCTTGGTCTTGGGCTCGATGGCCACGCGGATAACGGGGTCGGGGAACTCCATGGACTCCAGAATGATCGGGGCCTTTTCATCGCATAGGGTATCGCCGGTGGTGGTGTTCTTTAGGCCCACGGCGGCTTCGATATCGCCGGCATAGACCTCTTCAATATCCTCCCGGTGATTGGCGTGCATCTGCAAAATGCGGCCAATGCGCTCCTTTTGGCCCTTGGTGCTGTTCAGCACGGAGGAACCGGTGGTCAGGTGACCGGAGTACACCCGGAAGAAGCTCAGACGGCCCACATAGGGGTCGGTCATGATCTTGAACGCCAGCGCAGAGAAAGGCTCTTCGTCGCTGGGCTTGCGGTCCTCTTCCTCATCGGTCTTGGGATTTACGCCCTTGATGGCGGGAATGTCCAGAGGAGAGGGCATATAGTCCACAATGGCATCCAGCAGCTTCTGCACGCCCTTGTTCTTATAGGACGTACCGCAGGTGACGGGGACCATTTCATTATGAACGGTGGCCTTGCGGATTGCCGCGCGGATCTTCTCCGAAGAGACATCCTCCCCGGCCAGATATGCCTCCATAATAGACTCGTCCACCATGGAAACAGCATCCATCAGCTTCTCGCGATACTCCGTGGCCCGGTCAAGCATGTCGGCGGGAATATCCTCCTCGCGCATGTCCTTGCCCTGATCATCGTAATACACGTCCGCCTTCATGTCCACCAGATCGATGATGCCCTTAAAGGTATCCTCGCTGCCGATGGGAAGCTGGATGGGGACGGCGTGGCACTTGAGCCGATCCTCCACCATCCGCAGAACGTTGTAGTAGTCCGCGCCCATGATGTCCATCTTGTTGACGTAGATCATGCGGGGAACCTTGTAGGTATCCGCCTGACGCCACACAGTCTCGGACTGGGGCTCCACGCCGCCCTTGGCGCACAGCACCGTTACGGAGCCGTCCAGCACGCGCAGCGAACGCTCTACTTCCACGGTGAAGTCCACATGGCCCGGAGTGTCGATGATGTTGATGCGGGTATCCGGAAACTGGTCCTTGGACCCCTTCCAGTGGCAAGTAGTGGCGGCGGACGTAATGGTAATACCGCGCTCCTGCTCCTGCGCCATCCAGTCCATGGTGGCATTGCCGTCATGGACCTCACCCAGCTTATAGTTCACGCCGGTGTAGAACAGGATACGCTCGGTAGTAGTCGTCTTGCCCGCGTCAATGTGGGCCATAATGCCGATATTGCGGGTGTTTTCAAGCGAGTTTTTCCTCGGCATAGTCTATCTCCTTAATAGCGGAAGTGCGCGAACGCCTTGTTAGCCTCAGCAGCCTTATGGACTTCCTCGCGCTTCTTTACAGCGGCGCCAGTATTGTTGGACGCATCCGTGATCTCGTTGGCCAGACGCTCCGCCATGGTGCGCTCGCCGCGGGAGCGGGCATAGGCGGTCAGCCACCGCAGACCCAGGGTCTGACGGCGGGCGGGACGGACCTCCAGGGGAACCTGATAGGTCGCGCCACCGACACGGCGGGCTTTGACTTCAAGGCTTGGCATAATGTTTTCCATAGCCTGAGCAAATACTTCAACGGGGTCCTTCTCGGTCTTCTCCTTGATCTGATCGAAGGCCGCATAGACCACCTTCTGGGCTACGCCCTTCTTACCGTCCAGCATCACGCTGTTGACCAGTTTAGTCACCAGAATGGAACCGTAGACGGGATCGGGCAGAACCTCTCTTTTGGGAACGTTACCTCTTCTCGGCACGATACTTCCCTCCTTCATAATAATATGATGTCATAGGTACTCAAAAGGCAATTTAGCCTTCCGTGAATGCCTGCCAAAGAGGTAAAATATATATAAACCTATTCGGCAAAGCTTTCAGTTTTAGTCCTTACTTGGACTTGGGACGCTTGGCGCCGTACTTAGAACGGGCCTGCATACGGCCGGACACGCCCTGGGTATCCAGAGTACCGCGGATAATGTGGTAACGGACGCCGGGGAGATCCTTCACACGGCCGCCGCGGATCATGACGACGGAGTGCTCCTGCAGGGAGTGACCCACGCCGGGGATATAGGCGGTGACCTCGTAGCCGTTGGTCAGGCGAACACGGGCGATCTTACGCAGAGCGGAGTTGGGCTTCTTGGGGGTAGCCGTTCTCACAGCGGTGCAGACGCCTCTCTTTTGAGGGGAGGGCAGATCAGTGTTCTTGTTCTTCAGGGTATTCAGGCCGAACTGAAGCGCGGGGGAAGTGGACTTGTAGGTGGCCTGCTCCCGTCCTTTACGGACCAGCTGGTTAAAAGTAGGCATATTGTTCTCCTTTCTACTAAATATTCGGGCTGTGAAACACATGCCCTTTATTTTTTGCGGAAAGCCGGCAGGCTATTCCGAAAAAACCGAAGTTTTCCATCCTCATTTTAAAAGGACGGCAACGGCGGCGCCCACGCTGATGCGGCAGGCAGTGCCCAACTGCGCCATCGTACAGCTCCCCTCCACGGGGACACCATTTTCTTCGCAGCTTTTTGCAAGGGAATCCAGCAGCTCCGGGTCCGCGTCGCAAGCCAGGAAAACCTTAGCGGCCTGACCCTGGGCGATGGCCTTTCGGGACTGCTTGACGCCGACGACTCTGGATTTTCCTGTCATTTCCTCCAGCACGCGGTACTTCCCTCACATTCGCATGGCAAAATTCGCGGAATATCCGCGCAGATTGAAAGTGTACCATAATTTTTGAGCATAGTCAAGCATTTATTTCCATGATTAATTTCCATGATTGATTTCTGAAACTTGGATCGGCACCGGTGGGCAATTGGCACCGCGCCTATCAAAGCAGCAAATTTTCGCACTGGCGGTCCTGTGCTCTTCGGCGCACATAACTGCCCGATTTTCCGCATAGGATGGAGCAACGCAAGGCGGGGAGTGTTGCTTTTTGAAGGGAAACATGGAGGAGCGGGCCGAACAGCTGGCCCAGTACATCATAGAAAACCGCGCGACGGTCCGCGCCGCCGCGGGAAAGTTCGGAATTTCTAAATCAACCGTACATAAAGATATTACCGAACGTCTTCCCAGAATAAACCCAGCGCTGGCGGCGCTGGCGCGTCAGGTACTGGACGTAAATAAACAGGAGCGCCACATCCGCGGCGGCATTGCCACCAAGGAAAAATATCTTCACGAGCACCGGTGACGCAGGGCGGACAATGCGCATAAGATGGCATAGTCAAGAAATTGGAGGGATTTCCTATGGCAAACCGTTCCAACCGCTGCCGGACTGCGCCTGCTGTCGTGGCGGCGACCGCTTGCGAACCGGAGGTTCACCGGTGGCCTCACCCCATTCCACAGCCCTATACCCAGGCACCCACGGAAGCCACCCTGCATTACATATGCTGCGCGCTCAGCTATCAAAATGAGTTGCTCAGCGAGATCAAGACGCTGCTGGAGCAGACCGTCGTGAATCAGCCCAACAAGGATGCGCAGAGCTGAACCGTAAAAAGCAGGGGAACACTCCCCTGCTTTTACACGTAGGTCCGCCGAAAAAGACCGGCGAACTTTTGAAATACCCAAAAAACAAAACAGACCAGCCGGCAGGCTGGCCTGTTTTGCTTTGGAAGATTGGATGAAAAGAAGTTTTGTCTCTTGCAAGTATCAAGATACAGGAGTTCTGTTAACAAAACCAGCCGGAATTGTTACAAAAGTCTTAAATCTCCGAGCGTATTCGGTGAATTTCTACTCGCCGGCTTCCCTGTCGCTTCGGAGTCTTTGAAAAAACGCCCCCAGCACTGCCCGGCATTCCTCCGCCAGCACGCCGCCCACCAGCGCCGGCCGGTTGGGAAAGTCCTCCATAAACAGATTCGTCACGCCGCCGCAGGCCCCGAAGGCCGGGTCCCGTGCGCCGTAAAAAACCTCGGGAATTCGGGCGTTCAGAATAGCCCCTGCGCACATGGGGCAAGGCTCCAGCGTCACATACAGCGCGCAGTCGTCCAGCCGCCAGCTGCCAAGGCGCGTATTGGCGGCCGCAATGGCCTCCATCTCCGCGTGAGAAGCGGCGCAAGCCAGCTCCTCACGGCGGTTGCGGCCTTCGCCAACGATCTCGCCGTCCCGGACGATGACGCAGCCCACCGGCACCTCTCCGGCCTCCGCCGCTTCCCGTGCCAGGATAAGCGCCCGGCGCATATAACCCTCATGCTCCATGCAATTCTCTCCTGTTTAAAAATTGGAATAATTGTCCAAACTCCCCGTAAGATATAGAGCGTAAGGAATGGGGGAGTCGTATGAAAAACGCGTTCTTTTCCAGACGTCCCGCGCAGGATCCCATGCTGGCGGTCCTGCAAAGCGAGTTGCAGACTGCTCAGGGCGAGCTGTCTCTGGCATACCGCCAGTTTGATCTGGCCACAGATCCGGAGTTGGTTGAATCCTGCATTTTTCAGATCAGCGCAGCCAAAGCACGGTGCAATTACTTGATCCGCACGATCAAGGCCCGCTGCCCCGACACGGCGGCGATGGCAAAGACGGAGGAGGCCGCCACATGGACCTGAGTCAAAAAGTCATGGTGGGACTGCTGGCAGTGTTCCTGCTGGCAGCTCTGCTGCGTATTTTCAAAGCGCCGCTGCGGTTGGCTCTGAAGCTGCTGATCAATACGCTTCTTGGCTTTCTTGCCCTGTACCTCGCGGGCCTGACGGCCCCGTTGACCGGCATCACACTGGGGCTGAATCTCTGGAACGCCCTGATCGTGGGGATTTTGGGTCTGCCCGGGTTTGTGCTGCTGTTGTTGGTACAGTGGATCTTGTAGCGGCTACATATGATTCAGAGCGGAGGCGGCGCGCCATCTCCGTTTTTCTATGCAAGATTAAAAACAAAAGTTAGATTTTGAGAGATATTAATAGTAATTAAAAGATATAACGAGGTACATCAATACTAAATCAATTTCGTATTGACTTTAAGAGGAACGAGTGTTATAAATAATCTTGCTTTGATTTTACCCTGAACCGTCAGGTTTGTAAAGAAAATCAAGAATTTCATATACGGAGGAAAAAATATGTCCACTTTTATGGCGAATGCGTCCAATATTGAGCGCAAGTGGTACATCCTGGACGCCGCCGGCAAGCCCTTGGGCAAGACGGCCGTTCGGGCTGCCGACATTCTGCGCGGCAAGACCAAACCCACCTTTACTCCCCACGCTGACTGCGGTGATTTTGTCGTCATCATCAACGCCGGCAAGGCAGTGCTGACCGGCAACAAAGGTACCCAGAAGATTTACCGGACCCACTCCGGCTGGATCGGCGGTCTGAAAGAGACTCCCTACCGCATCCTGATGCAGGAAAAGCCGGAGCTGGCCATGCGCGAAGCCGTCCGCGGCATGCTGCCCAAGAACGTCGTGGGCCGCACTTCCCTGACCCGCCTGCACATCTATGCCGATGAAAACTACGAGCAGCAGGCACAGAAGCCCGTGGCGCTCGACGCGGAATAAGGAGGAAGAACAGAATGTATCAGTCTAAGAAGCCCTATCTGTACGGCACCGGCCGGAGAAAGTCCTCTATCGCCCGCGTTCACCTGTTTTCCAACGGTACCGGCTCCATTACCGTCAATGGCCGCGACATCGACGAGTATTTCGGTCTGGACACCCTGAAGATGGTGGTGCGTCAGCCTCTGGAGGCTACCGACAACACTGGTAAGATGGACGTTGTCGCCACCGTCACCGGCGGCGGCGTGTCCGGTCAGGCTGGCGCTCTGCGGCACGGTATTGCCCGCGCCCTGTTGCTGGTCAGTGAGGACAACCGTCCCATCTTGAAGAAGGCCGGGTTCCTGACCCGCGACCCTCGTATGAAGGAGCGCAAGAAGTACGGCCTCAAAGCGGCGAGGCGTGCACCGCAGTTCAGCAAGCGCTGATATAGCAGCAAAATCCCTGAAACCGCAGTGGTTTCAGGGATTTTTTCTTTTCTAAATTTGTCTGTGTTTGACAAGGGATAGCCTGAAATCAAAGGGCTAAAACAGGGCTAATTTTTAGTTTATGGGCTAACCAACGGGCTAAATTTAGGCTGTACCTGCGCTTGCTTCCTGGCTGTCTTTGCGTCCACCATCTTCCGAGCGTCCGGTTATTGACGGTGTCTTTTTACAGCTTCATACGCCGCCTTTTGGCAAATCTTCTCACACATGGTGAGGAATGGACTCGCTCTGTGGAGATACAACGGTTAAGGATAAGCTGGAAGCTGAGAGTAGATGCGGGAAATGATTAGTACCGAGGGGCGAAATCTTAGGTCAAACCTACCAACGCCGGACATTGATTGGCACATCCGGCGTTGGTAGGTTTGAGATTAGTCACCTTTTCCTTTCCTGTCGGCCAGCCATTTTTGATACCCTGCTTCGTTTTCTGGATGCGAGTAAAATTCTTTCGCATACTCATACGTCGCTCTGGCCAGCTCCTCACGCACAAAATCCGGGATAGAATCCAAGTCAATGGGGATATGGTCCGTTCGCTCATATTCAATGCCGTTTTCCACAATAACATCGTCTAGATCGCTACCGTCCAGCTTCGCAAATACCGTGTATTGCGGCGGATCTGTTCTGCTTTCATAAGCGGAAGATTTGCAGTCCTTTTGTGTATAGATATTGTGTTTTTCCTTCGTTGACATGGCTTTGACCTCCAAAACTAAATTCGGCTATGCCGTAAATTTAATATAGCACACACAAAAAGCACGGGCAGTTACCATTCTTGGTAGCTGCCCGTTTCTTTATTTTCCCGCGCTTGCTCTTTTCATGTGTCCCGCTCCATACATGGCCGTTTTTAGGCCATAGCGCGTCTTTGTGGATGCTCCAAATGTGCCCCGACAAGGAAAGTCCAGAAAAAAATTTTCTCGGTAACTGTGTGAGAATTGGGGTCGACGAGCCCGCAAGCCTTGCCGGTACCCCGTCACAGGACCCATTTCGCATACAGAACACAGGCAGCCGCAAAGCCACTCTTTTTGTGTTACCAATACCGCTTGCATCTCCTGTG